>Ga0209723_1000591_pt1 | contig 66110 bp, 57 predicted proteins | sample BiotimSIPDNA_2_FD_185750 | JGI IMG/M metagenome (GOLD analysis project Ga0209723, IMG submission 185750) | Anaerobic biogas reactor microbial communites from Washington, USA - Biogas_R2 time_0 SIP DNA (SPAdes) (version 2) | ecosystem: Engineered > Bioreactor > Anaerobic > Unclassified | place... | reverse complement strand
ACGCTTAACCGCTGCCGGGCCACCTTTATTGCCGGATCTTTTTCCACTATTTTTCCTGACATTTTTATCTCCTCCAACATCAGTATATCATATGTTCGGATGTTAGACAAGACCATTAGTCATACACTTCAGGTTCTATCAGAGTCACGCCATTTTTCGGGCATCAGCAGGTATTGCTCCGCTCGTTTCTCAATTGCGCGGTGTTGCCTTAACATTCATATCTCTCTCCCATCAGGAGGTCCGCTCCCACACTTCGTTGCCGAGCAGTCCCTTCGCGAAGAATACCGGCTTACAGCCCGCCTCATACATCAGACGGCACGCGATCTCGATGCGCTCGAGGTGGTCGGGGATATAGTTGGGGTAGTACGGGAAGGAGTACTGCTCATGTGACGCCAGGCCGTAGACGAGCTGCCCCGTACGTTTGCTCTGCTCGAGCACCTTCCGCGTCCTTTCCTCAATCACCGGGATCGGCGTCAGGTTGCAGCAGCAGTGGCCGCTGAAGAAGAACACGCCGAGCGTCGGATTATAGAATGCGCGCTGGTCGTCGAGGAAGCTCTTCTCTTCACCGTCGTCGTAATAACTCTCGAAGGCGGCGTCGGTCTTCTGCGCCAGGTCGATGCCCGACGCCGTCCCCTGACGCTGCGCCAGCGACGGCCCGCCCATCACACGCGGACGGTAGGAACGGGAATACGCGCGGCAGCCGTGCTCCACGAGATACTGCGCGACCGCCGGATGAACATTCGCCCAGTGGATGACGACCGGTTCGATCCAGGCTTCCGCACCGGCAAACCGCTCGATCTCGCTTCTGATCAGCTCATAATCGTGCCCGAACTCCTCCGCGCCGCTCTCAAGATACGGACGGTCGGGGAATTCGCTGTAGGAGTGGAACGAGAACCGCAGCCAGTCGGCGTTCGCACGAAACTCCTCCTTGTAGGTATCCGGGAAGTCGCGCAGGTAGAACTCGTCGTGGTCATTGCGGTAGAAGCAGTTGAGCGTGAACTTTGTACCGTAGCGGTTGTGGATATCCTGCAGCGCCTTGAAATAGAAGTGGTCAAACGCCGATTTGGGCTTTTCGCGCGCGATGTCCGTGAAGACAAAGCTGTGGTCGTCGATGTAGAAGTTGTAGCGCGCAAACGCCTGCTTGTCCCAGACCAGTGTGATCGTCTGCGTATACTCACCCCGCGGCGTATCGGCGCTGACCGTCACGCGGTTGAACTGATCCGTCAGTGTGACGTTCCCATGGAAGCATCTGCCGCACGCCGTGACGGGTTGCCCGTTCAGCAGTACGCGTCCGGCACAGTCCGCAAGCCCCTCGACCGTTACGGTCAGGCTCTGCGCCGTTTCGGTACCGTGGTTTCTGTTGACGATTTGTCCATTTCGATAGTTTGTAATTTCCAGCATATTCAATCGCTCCTTTGTCTTTGCTGTTACCTGTTTACAGCGTGATCAGGAATACCGCTGCGATCCATTCGTGCGTTCCGACGGCGAGCGTTGTCCCATCCGGCGAGACGGCGAGCGCGTCGATCACGTCCGCGCAGACGGTTCCCTCGACGCCGCGGGAGTGCCACTTGAGCAGCCCCAGCTCGCGGATGCCGTGTTTCTCGTCGAAGGTAAAGAGCCGGTTGATGTCCGCGTCGTCGCCTGCGGCACCCCACGCGAGATTCTGCTCAGTATTCACGCACAGTGCGCGGACAGGCCCTGCCGGTGCCGCCAGCCCGTAGCTGCACACGGTGTCCCCACTGACCAGCGCGAGCTTGCCGTCCTTGGTTCCGACCAGTGTCCGGCCGCCGTTCCAGGGTGCCGTACAATGCGGTACCGCAAGATACTGCCGTCCCGCGACATGCGGCAGCGTGACGCCCGGAAGCTCCGCCAAAGGCGGGCACGCGCGGCTCAGCAGCGTTTCACGCACGTCGTCCGGCAGTTCCGTAAGGGGCTTGATTTCCGCGAGTGCGCCGCCGCGGATCGTGAATGCATACTTCGGCTCCCGGTCGCCCGAGATGCCGTACAGCGTATCGCCGTCCCAGTACATCCCGCGCACGGCAGCATTCTTCTCATCGCCGCGCAGAGATGTCCACAGCCGTACCTTTGCCGCTACCTGCTCGGGCCGGAATGCCTCATGCTTATTCGTCAGCGACGCGCCCTCGTACGGCCTCGCGGCTCCTGTTGCAGGCGCTTTCGGCTTGGGGTAGAAGCGTCGGTCTTGATGCGCCGGCCCGCGCTCTCCCGCGTGCGTACGCAGCTTGGCAAGGTCGATGCGCATGACCGGCGGGCCGTTGTCGAAGTCCGCCGCGCACGACGCGAACAGCACGTCACGCTTGCGGTCGATGCGCAGCTCGGAGATCAGACCGCAGACAAGTCCGGGTGTCCCCATCACGCCGAGGTTTTCCGGCCGCGCGTCCGGCTTGCTCCAGTCCCAGCGATACAGATACGACGGCGCGGGCGTCGTATGTGCGGCGTACTGTTCCGGCACGTCGAGCAGCCGCGGCGTGAGCGCATACCACAGCACGCCGTCCGCGTCGAGATCGGCGTTGAAGCAGTAGAAATAGTTGCCGAAGCCTTCGAAAAACTCATCGGCACCCTGCATCCCGCCGAAGTCGCGCAGCTCGTCGGTATAGACATCATACTCGTAAAGGTGGTTCGCGTATCCGGCCACCATCAGCATCCGGTGGTCGTCGAGGTTGAAGTAAGAAGAGATGTAGCGCGTCACATACCGCCGCTCCTGTCCGGACGCGTGGCACGGCAGCCGGATCCCCGTCCATTCGAGCGCATCGGTCTCCGTGTTGACGCGCATCAGGAAGCCGGTGTTGGAGGCCGCGTAGACGTTTCCGTCCGGACCGATGTGCAGCCGGTGCGAGCAGGTTTCGATCGCCTTGCCGTAGTCAAGCGTCTCGTGCGTGGTGAGGTCAAACTTGTACATATGCCCGCGGATGAAGCCGATCATGTAGACCGCGTTGTGTTTTTTCGAGTATACGCTGCCGTAGATCGTCTCGTGCGGCACGGGGATGCCGAGGCTCTGCACGATGCCGGTCTTCGGGTCGTAGAGGAAGAAGCACGACCCGGGGAAGCCGTCCCAGACGTGAGAGTGATAGGCAAACGGCAGCCACTCGGGATGCTGCGGGGCCTTGTCGGTCGTGTGGTTGTTCATGATCAGACGGCCGTCGGGGAGAAAGTCGATGCAGGAGTGGAACTTCGAGCCGGGCAGCGCGCGCGGGCTGGGCGCCAGGAAGTCCTTCGAGTAGAAACAGTCCTCGATGCGGTTGTCACGCTCATTGTAACGGTTGAGGCGCGCGTAGTTGCCCTCACCGTTCTCACTGCCCAGCGAGAGATAGAAGACACCGTCGGGAGAGAGCGCGGCGTCCCAGCAGCAGTTGTAGCCCGGGAATCCCACCGGCGGACAAATTATAACGCCGTCCTGCGGGATGAGCTGATATGTCTCCGGGTCACCGTAGCGGCAGAGATAAGGCTTGTTCATGTGTATGCACCCTCCGTTTCAAAATATACATTACGCGTTCATGTCAAACACGCCGACATCACGGCAGCCGTCGCTGTGCACCCGGTCATAGACGAGCTTTGCCGCCGCGAGGTCCGGCGCGCCCATCCCGACCAGCTGAACCACCGCGCGCTTGCCCGGGTCATACGTGTAGGGAATCTTCCCCGCGAGGATATCCGGCAGCACGAGTTTGATCGATTCGGCGGTGACATATCCGCGTTCGGCGAAGGTCTTGAGGTTTCCGCGGTGCAGCGACTGTCCGACGTGGTCGGCTCCCAGCAGATCGGCCTGCAGCACGACGTCGTCGGCCACCTCGGTGAAGGAACCCATCGTGAAGACGACCGCGCCCGGCTTCACCCAAGCCATCTCAATGAGCGGCGCGTCGGCGGTTGTGATGGTGATGATGATGTCGCTGTCCCGGCAGCCTTCCTCGTTTGAGGCACAGTCGATCAGACGGTAAGGCTTTTCCGGGAAGCGGTCGATGAAGCGCGCGCGGGCGTCGGGGAGGATATCGCAGACGCGCACCTCGCGCAGGCTGAGGGCCTTCTCCATGCAGGCAAGGCACATCGTGCCCTGAGACCCGGCGCCGATGATCGTGACGATATGGGCTTGCGGATGCAGCAGCCTTGCGGCGACGGCAGGCTGCGCGCCGGTGCGGAGGTTCGAGATATGGTCGCCCGCGACGAGAGCCAGCAGCCGTCCGGTCGCCGGCTCCGTGATGACGACGTTGGCCTTGATGTACGGCAGCCCCAGCGCGCGGTTGCCGCCGTAGCCCCCGACGAGCTTCAGACCCGCCGCTCCGCACGGCTGGATATACGACGGCATCGAGTTGAACCATCCGTCCACCCCGAGCGGCGACATGTCCGTCGTGATTTTCGACGGCATCGCGATCTTGCCCTCGCCGTACCACTGCCAGACGTCTTCCACGATCCCGATCGCGTCGTCTTCCGAAAAGTATCGCCGTACCGTACCTGCGCCGATGATCAGCGCTTTTTCTTCCATGTTTGCAGCCTCCTGTTCAGGATACCGATCATACGGGCTGATGCCGTCCGCGTACTCATCGCCGAGGAAGGAGGACGGAATATCATTGTACGTCAATTATCCATTCAGCCATCGGAAATATTCATTGACCGCGCCGCATACCGCAGTGCCTTCTCAAAATGCGGATAACTGACGTTCCCATGCGAATTGAACGGGTAGACCTCGATCTGCTTCTCGCCGGGGATATAGTGGTATGCGCCGATGAAGAAATCCGCGGGCGCGTCGGTATCCATCAGCCCGACGGACGCGTAGACCGGGCACCGTACGCGGTCGGCCAGGTTAATCACGTCGAAGTATGACAGCGTCGCGAGAACGCGGTCGGTATTTTCCGGGCAGCTGCACAGATAGTCTGCGACGAAGCGCAAACAGGCTTGCCGGTTTTCGATGCGCCTGGGGAAACAGCAGAAACTCGGAACGTTTGGCAGTGCCAAGGCCGGAATGTTCGAAAACGCCGCCGCAGCCATCGCGCAGGCTCCTCCCTGACTTGCACCCTCGACGACGATGCGCGCCGGGTCAATCTCCGGCTGCGCAGCGGCGAACTCCACCGCGCGTACGCAGTCCATGTACAGTCCGCGCAGATAGTGCTCGCGCTCGTCGAGGATGCCGCGCAAAATGAACTCGCCGTTCGCGCCGGAGGTATACGCGCGGTTATCCTGTGTGACGCCGTTCTGTCCGCGCGGATCGATTGTCACGACCGCAAACCCCGCCGCTGCGTATGCCATGTACCCCGCCGGATTTCCGCGCGACCCGTGTCCGCCGTGGAAGCATACCACGCACGGCAGTTTCCCCGAAGATGTTTGCGGCACGACCAGCCAGCCGTAAACCTTCTGCCCCTCAAAGCCGTTGAACGTGATCCCCCAGACCTTGACGAAGGTCCCCGGATATGGGTACGGCTCCCGCGTGAACATCAGCGGGTCTTTGTGCACAAGCGCGAGCGTTTCATCCCAAAACGCATCGTAATCTGCATGCTTTGTCTGCGGGAGGCGTGTTTTCAGCGCCTGTTCGGTTCGCGATTCGTTATACATCGGAATATTCCTTTCTCAATACAGCCTGGTATATGTGAAGTCCTCCGGGATGCCGTATCCGATATACATGTCATCCCTTTCTCCCGATGAAGGAGAAAGGGATGTTTTGTTTATCCATTACAGCCACGCCAGGACCTTCTGGATATACTGATCCCAGAAGTCCCAGTTGTGGCTGCCGGCGCCTTCCTCGTAGGTGAAGTCGAACTGCCTGCCGTAGCGGCGTTTGAACAGACGGCTGTCACGCAGCAGCCCGTCATCCAGCCCGCACGCCATGTAGATACGGGGCTTCGGCTTTGCGGGATCCGCCAGCAGCTTCTCCGTCAGCGCGAAGATGTCGTGCTCCGAGCCCGTAATCGTACGCGGACGCCCGAAGACATAGTCGAACTCGTCGGTCTCCGTGACGACCATGTGACGCTTGCGCATCCCGACCAGGTCGATCGCGCCGGACAGACATGCCGCCGCCGAGTAGTTCTCCGGCAGCGTCATCGCCAGCTTCAGCGCGCCGTAGCCGCCCATCGACAGCCCCGCCACGTACGTGTTCTCACGGCCCTCCGCGACCGGGAAGTTCGCCTTGCAGAAAGCCGGTATTTCGTATGCGATGTAATCGAAGTATTTGTAGCCCGAGACCGTATTGGTGTAGAACGCGCGATGCGTCGACGGCATCACGACAATCAGATCGCGGCCGGACACATAGCTCTCGATGCGCGTACGGCGCTGCCAGATGGTGTGGTCATCGGACAGACCGTGCAGAAGATAGAGCACCGGATAGTCGCGGCGCGGCGCGGGGGTCGGGTACTGCGGACGTTCCGGCAGCAGGACGTCCATGCTCATCGCCTGTTTCAGGGCAGACGAGAAGAAATCAACATGCAGCAGGGACATGAGGAAAACCTCCTTATCAATCCACCATATGGGTGGTATGCTCCGCCTGTTCTACGAGGGGGTTGTCTGTCTATTCGGGAGAATGCAATCCTTACCCGCGGAGACGGGGTGACACTGTCAGTGTACCACGGTACGCGGAAATTTGCAAGGCTTTTCGCAAGCGCCTGCGATTCATCCGCAGAGTCCGTACCGCCGCAAGGAGACGACAATAAAAGAATCGCCCCACGTCAAAAAAACGGGAGCGATTCTATTTGTCATCATGCTTTCAGCGTGATTTTGACGACGGTGTCCTTGTCGTCGTACGCCGCGAGGGGATGGATGTTGACATAACAAGTATCCGGGTAGTTGTCGGTGCGCCAGTCGGACATCAGCGCGAGCTCCGAGCCGCCGCGCAGCAGCCGGACAGACGCGACGCGCTCGCCCGGGATGCCGATGAGCGCGAGCGGCCCGACCGGGATGTCGAAAACATGCGCGTAGATGATGTTCCCGCACTGCGTGTAGCGTCCCCACTCGGGCTTCGGGAGACTGCACGCGTCGCAGCCGTAGATGCCCTCGCCGCTGTATTTCATCCAGCGTCCGACCTCGGTGAGAATGTCGACGCTCTCCGGCGGGATCACGCCGCGCGCGTTCGGCCCGACGTTTAGCAGCAGGTTGCCGCCCTTGCTCACGCACTCGACCAGCTTCATGACGACCATTTTTGCGGACTTGTAGTTGAAATCGGCGGCGGCATAGCCCCAGTGGTCGTTGAGCGTGATGCAGGCCTCCCACGGGATCGGCTCGCCGACGTTGTTGCGCAGTCCCTGCGGCGGGATGATCTGCTCGGGGGATGCGAAGTCGCCGGAATACTCCAGCGGGTGCTCGGTTGCGATGCTGCCGAAGCCCGCTCCCGAGACCTCCAGACGGTTGTCGATGAGCACGTCGGGCTGATAGGAGCGGATCATCCGCACCAGCTTCGTCGCCTCCCATGTTTCACCGGTCATGTCGCCGTAGGAGAAGTCAAACCACATGATGTCGAGCTTGCCGTAGTTGGTGCACAGCTCCTTCACCTGTCCGTGCATGTAGGTCAGGTACTCGGAGAACGGCGCACGGTCTTTATAGTCCGGGTTGCCGCGCATCGGATGGTTGCGGTCGTCGCACGCGGGATAGGCCGGGTGGTGCCAGTCGATGATCGAGTAGTAGAGGCCGACCTTTAAGCCCTCCGCGCGGAAGGCGTCGAGATACTCGCGGATGAGGTCGCGGCCTGCGGGGGTGTTGGTCGCCTTATAGTCGGTGAGCTGCGAATCGAACAGGCAGAAGCCGTCATGGTGCTTGGCGGTCATGACGGCGTACTTCATCCCGGCAGCCTTTGCAAGACGCGCCCACGCGCGCGGGTCATACTGTGTCGGGTTGAACTCATTGAAGTACGGCTCATAGTCTTCCAGCGGGATGCGCTCCACGCTGCGTACCCACTCGCCGCGCGCCGGAATCGCGTACAGACCCCAGTGGATGAACATTCCGAAGCGGGCACGGCGGAACCATTCGCTGCGTGAAAATCTCTCATGCATGGCGGGAACCTCCTTTATATTCTTTTCGATACCTCAAACTCGCAAAGCTTACAGGTACCCTCGCCCCCGAAACGCCGACATGCGCTCCGGCGTCCACAGCAGCACCCGCGACACCGCTGTTATTTGACGACCGGGAGCGGGATGACCGCCGCAGGCTTTGTAACGACACAGTCCGCGGTACCGGAAGCCTTCTGACCGTCGACGGTGACCTTGAAGGAGAAGTTGAGCCTGGAGACCGCCCAGCCGTCGAAGGTGACGGTGAGCGCGACGTCGGTGGGCTTGTAGTCGATAAAATCTCCGAACAGCGCTTCGGCGACCTCGGCGGCGCGTGCGGGCGTGACCTCGAAGCTGTGGCCGCTGCCGCGCTTGAAGTCGGCGGCGGCAAAGGTGATGCCGGTGCGGTAGAGCGGGATGCTCTGCTCGTACTCGATCTTTGTGATGGCGGTCTTGTTCCACGCGCCGGACTTGAGCTGCGTATAGCGGAAGTACTGGCGATTTTCCTCGGCGGTGTAGACCGCGGTTTTCTCGCCGGCGATATCGGCTGATGCGGCCGTGACGCCCTTGTACGCTGTTTGCGAGATGTTGCCGGCGTAGTTCGTGCGTCCGATCCTGACGGAGACATGCGTATCGATCTGCACGGACTTGGGCGGTTCGTTCATGACGAGCGCGGCATTGGCGGGCGTCTCAACGGTGCGGTTGATAAACGAGCAGCCGGAGAATGCGAACAGCAGCGTCATTGTAAGCAGCAGGGCGAGCGGGCGTTTCATACACGGACACCTCACAAAAGTTTCTGATACCAGTATACCTCAGGAAAGCCCGTGCGTCAAGAGGGGAGCGCTTGGGTAATGTGACGGTTTGACGAGATGCGGTTTGTGGAGAATGCCGCGGTTACGCGGGAGAGTCTCGCAGAAAACACCCGCAGGGAGGTAAAAAAGAGGACGGAGCATAACCTCCGTCCTCTTGGTATCTGTCCTTACGCGGTCTCGATGGCGTTCGCAGCCTGCAGGTTCAGCTTCTTCACGGCGTCCTCACGCATCTTGTACTTGAGAATCTTTCCCGCGGCGTTCATCGGGAAGCTGTCCACGAAGTCAACATAACGCGGAGTCTTGTGCTTCGCCATATGCGACCTGACGTATTCCTTGATCTCATCCTCCGTCGCGGTCTCGCCCTTTTTGAGCACGACGCACGCCATGATCTCCTCGCCGTAGTCACGATCGGGCACGCCGATGACCTGGACGTCCTCGATCTTCGGATGCGTATAGAGGAAGTCCTCGATCTCCTTGGGGTAGATGTTCTCACCGCCGCGGATGATCATGTCCTTGATGCGGCCGGTGATCTTAAAGTAACCCTCGGGAGTCCGGCGGGCCAGGTCACCGGAGTGGAGGAACCCGTCGCGGTCGATCGCAGCGGCGGTGGCCGCGGGCATCTTATAGTAGCCCTTCATGATGTTGTACCCGCGCGCGCAGAACTCGCCGTCCACGCCGTCCGGGCACTCGAGGCCGGTCTCCGGGTCAACGATCTTGCACTCGACGGCGAACATCGCCGCGCCGACCGTGTTGACGCGGACGTCGAGAGAGTCGGTCGTCTTGCTCATCGTCGTCGCCGGGGACGACTCGGTCTGACCGTAGGTGATGCAGATCTCCGACATGTTCATCTTTTCGACGACCTCTTCCATCACCTTGATCGGGCACGGAGATCCCGCCATGATGCCGGTGCGCACGTGGGAGAAGTCGGTCGTCGGGAAGTCCTTGTGTCCGAGCATCGCGATGAACATCGTCGGGACGCCCTGGAAGCAGGTGATCTTCTCGCGGCTGATGCAGTCGAGGCCCTTCGACGGTGAGAACGCCGGAATCGGGCTCATCGTCGTGCCGTGGGTCATAGCCGCGGTCATCGACAGCACCATCCCGAAGCAGTGGAACATCGGCACCTGGATCATCATCCGGTCGGCGGTCGACAGGTCCATGCAGTCGCCGATGGCCTTGCCGTTGTTGACGACGTTGTAGTGCGTCAGCATCACGCCCTTGGGGAAGCCGGTCGTGCCGGAGGTGTACTGCATGTTCGCGACGTCATGCTTTGAGATGGCGTTCGCGCGGGCGTAGACTTCCTCGATCGGCGTCTTCTCCGCCATCGCAATCGCGTCGTCCCAGGTCTTGCAGCCCGGCTGACGGGAGTCGGTCGTGATGATGTTGCGCAAAAACGGCAGACGCTTCAGATGCAGCGGCTTGGTTGGGTCGGCGGTCGCAAGCTCCGGGCACAGCTCGCGCATGATTCCCACGTAGTCGGAGTCCTTGTGGCCGTCGATCATGACAAGCGTGTGGGTATCGGACTGGCGAAGCAGGTACTCGGCCTCGTGAATCTTATAGGCGGTGTTGACCGTCACGAGCACGGCGCCGATCTTCGTGGTTGCCCAGAAGGTGATGAACCACGCCGGGACGTTCGTCGCCCAGATCGCGACGTGGTCGCCGGTGCGTACGCCCATCGCAATCAGCGCGCGCGCGAAGGTGTTGACGTCGTCGCGGAACTCCTTATAGGTGCGTGTGTAGTCGAGCGTCGTATAACGGAACGCGTACTGGTCGGGGAATTCCTGCACTACGCGGTCGAGCACCTGCGGGAAGGTCAGGTCGATGAGGTGCTCTTTGGGCCAGATGTACTGACCGTCGCCGCGGCGGTTGGTCTGCAGCCGGGAATCGGCGATGCCTGCCCCCTTTATACGCTGCATGTAGTGCGCAAAATGCGGGAGCACGACGCCAGCCTCCGCCATATCCGGCGCATAGTATTTGACCCACTCGAGCGTGATGTATCCCTCGTAGTTGATCGACTGCAGCGCCAGCAGCAGATCCTCGACGGGCAGGTCGCCCTCGCCCATCATCTTATAGACAACGCGGCCGTCCTCCATCACGGAATCCTTGATATGCGTATATTTGATGAACGCGCCGAGGTTGCGGACGGTCTCCTCGGGGGTCTCATTGAAGAAGCGGTAGGGGTGGTGGAGATCCCACAGCGCGGCGACGTTGTCCGACGCACAGGCGACAATCAGCTCGGCCAGACGCTTGGTGTCGGCATAGACGCCGTTGGACTCGATGAGCAGCGTGACGCCGTTTTCCTCGGCGTACGGGATGATCGCGCGCATCGTATCGAGCACGACCGCGTCGTCGACATCGCCGTCGGGCTGGGCGTGCTCATCGGCGAGAACGCGAATGTAGGGCGTGCCGAGCTTGCGGGCGAGGTCGATGTAGCCGCGCAGTTCGGTGATGTTCTCCTCGCGGCGGTCTTCGTACTTGAGCACACAGCCGGACGACAGGCACGGAATCTCCAGCCGCAGACGCCGAAGCTGCGCGACGGTTGCAGGAAGGTTTTCGTCCTGGAACGGACGCGCGTGGATGTCAAAGATATCGTTTCCCATTCCGCGCATCTCGATGCCGTCGTAACCGAGGTCACAGGCGGCGGAGTAGATATCGGGCCAGTCAAAATCGGGGCAGGCGAGGGTTGAAAAGGCGATTTTCATAGGGAGTTCCTCCTCTTTTTTCGAAAACGGGTACTAAAAAACGCCCCCGTCTCCTAAAATACAAGAGACGAAAGCGCATGCTTCCGCGGTACCACTCTTTTTGGTCTCATCGACCCACTCATCGGCATCGTGCAATGCCCGCCCCAAGCTAACGGCGGGGACTCCGTCCGTGCCTACTTGCATCCGCGTTCAGCCGGCTGCTCCGGGGCGAGAGTCTGTGAGCGTCTGCGTACCGCCTCGCACCAAAACCCGGCGGCTCTCTGTATCGCGTGCTGCTGTGACATTTCCCCATCTTCGCATTTACATGTTGAGTATACCACAGCGGACGGCGGTTTGTCAATCGTCGTTTTTTACGATTTTACACGCTTTTCTGCCATCTCTTCGCACGGCTGTTTACACACGCGCGGTTTTGTGATATACTATCCTCATACCGAACAAAGAGAGGATACGGATTATGGAGAAGTCGCTGGTGATCTCGGCGTTCACGAACGGGAACAACGGCCCACGTCCGGTGGAGGATGTGGTGCATGACTGCGTGGAAGCGGGCTTCCGGGTACTCGACTACCCGATGAGCAGCTCCGGCTTCCTGATGGAGACCGACTACCGCGACATCCTGACATGCGCGGTGAATACGGCGGAGAAGCTCGGCGCGCGGTTCCGGACGGCCCATCTGCCGTGCATGTATCCTGCGGAGGATACGCCGGAACGCTGGGCATGGTTCTCCGAGGGCCTCCACCGTGCCATCGACGCCGCGCGCGAGTACGGCTTTGAGTGGGCGGCAATCCACACGCACTCGCTGCCGGTACCCGGATACGACGAGGACGCCGAACGCAGACACGCGATTGAGCACATCGAGCCGTACGTCGAGCACGCCGCGCGGATTGGTCAGGGCATCGCCGCGGAGATCATGGGCAACGACGTACTGCTGCCGGACCGCCGCTGGTGTTCGACGCCGCGCCATCTCATCGAGCTGCTGGACGCGTTCGACACGCCGTACCTGGGGGTCTGCTGGGACATCGGTCATGCGAACATCGCACGGCTTGACCAGGCAGCCGCGATCCGTCAGCTCGGCACGCGCATCAAGCTGCTGCACTGCGCGGATAACTGCGGCCTGCGCGACGAGCATCTGCCGCCGTTTCTGGGCACCGTCGACTGGTACGGCATCATCGACGTGCTGAAAGAGGCAGGGTTTCAGGGCGACCTCAACTTTGAGGTCAAGAACTTCGGCATCCCGTTTCCGGCGCGCCGCGCCTATGTCGCATATCTCGCGGCGATCGGGGACATCCTCTGCGCACGGTTCAACGCATAGGCGGCGTTTCCTTCGCGAACAGCCCGCTTGAAAATCCCGCCGCTTTTTCCCTGACCCCACGCTTTTGAGCGTGAGTATTGCGTATTCGGAGGTCTTATGCAATCGATCACCGTCTTGTGCGTCGGAAAACTGAAGGAGCCCGCTTACCGTGAGCTGTGCGCGGAGTATCAGAAGCGTCTGGGCGCGTTTGTACAGATACATGTCATCGAGCTGCCGGAGACGAAGCTGCCGGAGGCGCCTTCGCCCGCGCAGATCACCGCCGCGCTCGCGGAGGAAGCATCCCGCATCCGCCGCGCGATTCCGCAGGGTGCGAAGACCGTTGCGCTGTGCGTTGAGGGGAAGGCATACACGTCTCCGGCATTCGCGCAGGCGGTCGACAGCCTCGGCGCGGCGAAGCTCATCTTCCTCGTCGGCGGCTCCAACGGCCTGGACGAGACGCTCAAGCGGGAGGCGCATTTGCGGGTGTCATTCTCCGCAATGACCTTTCCCCATCACCTGTTCCGCGTGATGCTCCTCGAGCAGCTCTACCGCGCGTATATGATTACCACGGGGCGAACATATCACAAGTAGGGTCCTTCAGCCTTGAGTTTTCACACCTTGTCGATATCAAAGCACTCCGCGTCTTCTCCGACCCCGCACATACGGCGTTCGAGGGAAAGGTACCGGTCAGAAGTGAAGAGTTAACACATATAAAAAGCCTCCCGCTTTCATACGGGAGGCTTGTCGGAACAAGATTACTCGGCAACGTAGGGCAGCAGGGCGATGTGACGCGCGCGCTTGATGGCGACGGTCAGCTGGCGCTGATGCTTGGCGCAGGTGCCGGTCATGCGGCAGGGCAGAATCTTACCGCGCTCGGACAGGTAACGGCGGAGCTTCGGGACATCCTTATAGTCGACGTGCTCAACCTTGTCCACGCAGAAAGAGCAGACCTTGCGGCGCTTATGCGGACGCATGGGGCCGCGTTCGCTGCGATCGGGACGTTCGGCGCGCGGCTCACGGGGCTGATTTGTATCCATGAGAGTAAACCTCCTGATGATAGATTAAAAGGGAACCTTATCGTCAACCTCATCCTCCAGCTCCGAGAAGTCGGAGACGGCGGGGATGGAGGCAGACGTGCTCGCCGCCGAAGCGGGAGACGGGGAATAGCGGGACGCCGCATCGGCGGAGTAACGTTCGCGCCGCTCAGGAGGCGGATCGCCGTAGCGGCTCTCTACGGGATCGTCCGACGAACGGTAGTCGTCTCGGCGGTCGCCGCAGAAGTAGACGTTGTCGGCAACGATGTCTGTGCTGACACGCGTTTGATCGTTCTTGTCCTTCCACTTGCGGGTCTGCAGACGACCCTCGACGGCAATCATGCGGCCTTTGCTGAAATACTTCGAAACAAACTCGGCGGTCTGACGCCAAGTCACTACGTCAAAGAAATCGGACTCGCGCTGCTCACCCGCGCGTACGAAGGAGCGATCCACCGCTACACGCAATGTACAGACCGGGATGCCCGTCTGCGTCGAACGCAGCTCGGGATCCACGACGATCCGACCCATGATGATGACCCGATTCAACATATTCGCTTCCTCCTTATTCGTCGATGTTGATGATCAGGGAGCGCAGAAGGCCGTCGGTGATCTTGTACACACGGTCAAGCTCTGCCGGGAAAGTATGCGGCGCGACAAAGCTGATGAATACATAGTACCCGTCGTGCATGTCATTGATCGGGTAAGCCATACGGCGCTTGCCCCACTCGTCGAACTTTGTGATTTCCGCGTTCTCCTCGATGAGCGTCTTGAACTTTGCGACGATGGCGTCGCGCGCTTCGTCCGCAAGTTCCGCGTTGACGATGAAAATGGTCTCGTAATGTGCGTTTTTCTTCTCCATAATTACACCTCCTTATGGACATAGGCCTCCGGTCACGCCGGAAGCAAGGATACAAGGTTTCACATGCACACCTTGACCTTTCTATTATACACGATATTTTCTGTTTGTCAAGCCTTTTTCCAAGGGTTTTCCGTACGCATACCAAAAACTTCGCCCGGACATCCGGTTTATTATGCCAATGACTTCCCCCGCGATGCTTATATTCCGAACGCACTGCGCGCCGCCTATGCCGCCGCAAGCATGGTTCCGATGCGTCTTGCGGCCGACGCGGCTGACCGTCGGTTGTGCAAAATAACGGCAGAAAAAACAAATAATCGTGCGGAATTTGCCTATGTCACGGTTGCAAATCCGCGCGGTTTGTGTTATACTACATGAGTATGAAAAATACACACGGGTATCCCTATGTCCGTACGCCCCGGTGCCGGGAACAATTCCCGGTCGGCGGTACGCGCGGGGTCCCGGAGGACGGAACCGGATCACGGTCCGTACAACCTAAAGGAGGATTATCCCCATGGCAATCGTATCCATGAAGCAGCTTCTGGAAGCCGGTGTCCATTTCGGACATCAGACCCGCCGCTGGAACCCCAAAATGGCGCCCTACATCTACACGGAGCGCAACGGCATCTATATCATTGACCTGCAGAAGACCGTCCGCAAGCTCGAAGAAGCCTATATGTTTGTCCGCGACACCGTCGCTGCCGGTGAAAGTATCCTGTTTGTCGGCACCAAGAAGCAGGCTCAGGACTCTATTAAGGAAGAAGCCGAACGCGTCGGCATGTTCTACGTCAACTCCCGCTGGCTCGGCGGCATGCTGACCAACTTCAAGACCATGCGCCGCCGCGTCGATCGTCTCAATCAGCTCAAGAAGATGAGCGAGGACGGTACGTTTGACCTGCTCCCGAAGAAGGAAGTCATCAAACTGCACGGCGAGATCGAAAAACTGACGAAGTACCTCGGCGGCGTCGTTGAGATGCGCAGGCTGCCCGGCGCGCTGTTCATCGTGGATCCGCGCAAGGAAAAGAACGCCATCTCCGAGGCACGCAAGCTCGGCATCCCGATCGTCGCGATCGTTGACACCAACTGCGACCCGGACGAGGTCGACTACGTCATCCCCGGCAATGACGACGCCATCCGTGCCATCAAGCTGATCTCCCAGACCATGGCCAACGCCGTCGTCGAAGGACGTCAGGGCGAGCAGCTCGAGGCCGGTTCCGCCGAGAAGGCCGAAGACGAGGAGTCCGGCGAGCTCGACGCCGAGTAAAAGAACGTACGGCGGGGATCTCCCGCCGTGATACAGACGAGAGATTCCCTCAAAAGGTACCGTAACCTGCGGGTGCGGATGAAATCAGATAACCGGAGGTAATAATAAATGGCATTCACAGCGAAAGATGTACAGAGGCTGCGCGAGATCAGCGGCGCGGGCATGATGGACTGCAAGAAGGCGCTGACCGCGTCTGAGGGTGATTTCGACAAGGCGATCGACTTCCTGCGCGAGAAGGGCCTCGCCGCCGCGAAGAAGAAAGCCGGCCGTATCGCCGCCGAAGGTATTGCGTACGCCACCGTCTACGACTGCTGCGGTGACGGTGTCATCGTCGAGGTCAACTCGGAGACCGACTTCGTCGCGCGCGCGACTCCCTTCCAGGAGTTCGTGACCGGTGTCGCGGCCGCTGTTCTGAAGAATAAACCCGCCGACATCGAGGCGTTCCTCGAGACTCCCTTCAATGACACGCTGACCGTTGCGCAGACGCTGCAGGAGAAGGTTCTTACCATCGGCGAGAACATCCAGATCCGCCGCTTTGCGCACATCGACGGCGGCGAAACCATCCAGAACGTCGCGTACGTCCATATGGGCGGGCGCATCGCCGTACTGGTGTCGCTGAACGTTTCCGCGAACCTTAAGGGCAATGAGACCGTCATCGAGCTGGGCCGCGATATCGCGATGCAGATCTGCGCGATGAACCCCTCCTACCTCGACCGCGAATCCGTGCCGGAGGATGTCATCGCCCATGAGCGCGAAATCCTGATGGCCCAGACCCTCGAGGAAGGCAAGCCCGAAAAGGTTGCCGCCCGCATCGTCGACGGCCGAATCGGCAAGTTCTACCAGGAGAACTGCCTTGTTGATCAGGCGTTCGTCAAGGACTCCAAGCTCACCGTCGCGCAGCAGATTGCCGAGGTTGCCAAGACCGTCGGCGGCGAGATTTCCGTCGCGCGCTACATCCGCTTTGAAAAGGGCGAGGGTCTGCAGAAGCGTGAGGATAACTTCGCCGAGGAGATCGCGAAGCTTACGAAGTAAGACTTTTGGACATGTACCGGGCGCCCTGTGACGAAACATCACGGGGCGCCGTTTTTATCCTGCGTTTCCGTACACAGATGACATTCTGTGCAGCGATATCTTGCATCGGACGTACGGGGACCGATCGGGAAGGCGGACCGAGGCGGAAGCGCATCGGAAATCTGCCGGCGCGGTGCCGCGGGAAGGCTTGAAACGTCAGCCCGGCATGACATGGGAGTATTGGACCGGATGTGCTCTGAGTAGAATCGTGTAAAACCCCTTTACAACCGCGGCGAAATGCGCTATAATACCCCTGTACAACTCTGCTCCCATTCCACATCAGGGAAGCGCCCCATATGAAAATCAGAGAAGCGCAATAACAATCAAAGAGGGAATATACCATGAAAATGGGTATCGTCGGACTTCCGAACGTTGGTAAGAGCACATTGTTCAATGCCATCACCAACGCCGGCGCCGAGGCTGCCAACTACCCGTTCTGCACCATCGACCCCAACATCGGCGTCGTCTCCGTACCCGACGAACGTCTGGATCGCCTCGCGGAGATGTACCACCCCGAGAAGTATACCCCCGCGGTCATCGAGTTCGTCGACATCGCCGGACTCGTCAAGGGCGCGTCGAAGGGTGAGGGACTTGGCAATAAGTTCCTCGCCAACATCCGCGAGGTCGACGCCATCGTCCATGTCGTGCGCTGCTTCGAAGACGACAGCGTCATCCACGTAGACGGCTCCGTCGACCCGCTGCGCGATATCGACGTTATCAACCTTGAGCTGATTCTCGCCGATATGGAGACTCTCGAGCGCCGCATCGACCGGACGGCGAAGCTGCTGAAGGGCGATAAGAAGTATCAGGCCGAGCTTGACCTCTACACGGCGCTGCAGAAGCATCTGGAGGACGAGAAGCCTGCCCGCGCGTTCGTCTGCGCACCCGACGAGCGTGCAATCATCACGAGCGTCAACCTGCTGACGGACAAGCCCGTTATCTACGCGGCCAACCTCGACGAGGACGGCTTTGCAGATTATGTAAACAACGAGATGTATCAGAAGGTCGCCGCGCGGGCAAAAGCGGAAGGCTCGGAGGTGCTGCCGATCTGCGCAAAGCTCGAGCAGGATATCCTCGACCTGCCGCCGGAGGAGCGCGGGGAGTTTCTCAAAGAGCTGGGCATCACCGAGTCCGGGCTGTCCAGGCTGATTAAGGTCAGCTACCGCTTGCTCGGGCTGATTTCATATCTGACCGGCGGGCCGAAGGAGGTACGCGCGTGGACGATCGAGCGCGGCACCAAGGCACCTCAGGCCGCGGGGAAAATCCATACCGACTTCGAGCGCGGCTTCATCCGTGCCGAGTGCGTATCGTTTGATGAGCTGATGGCGTGCGGCTCGATGACGGTCGCGAGGGAGAAGGGGCTGGTACGTTCCGAAGGCCGCGACTACGTGATGCGCGACGGCGACGTGGTGCTGTATCGGTTCAATGTGTAAGGGGTTTGCGGCACGCCTGAAAAAAGTGCATACGGATGCACCCGCAAAGGAACGTGTCCACATGCTCGACCTTGTGCGCGGGCTGATGATTCTGCTGATGGCTGCGCGGCATCTGCTGTACGACCTTGTCTACCTCTACAGCTGGCCGGAGTGGATCGAAAACAATATCTTCATACGCATCGCGTCGCCGTTCGGCGCGGGACTGTTCATCGCGATGTCCGGCGCGACCGCGATGATCTCGCGCTCCAATGTCAAGCGCGGCCTGCGCATCCTGCTCGCTGCCGCAGCCGTGACGGGCGTGACGTACCTGTTCGAACCCGAAACCGTCATTGTCTTCGGCATCCTCCACTTCCTCTCCGTGTCGAGCCTGTTGTACGCGCTGTTGAAACCTCTGCTCGACCGCATCCCGCCGCAGATCAAGCCGGCGGTTTACAGTGCGGGACTGGTACTGTCGCTGCTTTTACGCAGCGTCCTCACCGGCGGTGCGTGGTGGCTGCTGCCGCTGGGGTTCCCGCCGGAGAACTTCTGCACGCTCGACTATTTCCCGCTGCTGCCGTGGTTCTTCGTGTATCTGCTGGGGACATGGTTCGGCGAGCCGGTGTTCGAACGGAAGCTTCCGGAGTGGTTCTATACGGCCCGCGCGCCGTTTCTCGAGACGTGCGGACGGTGGAGCCTGTGGATCTATCTGCTGCATCAGCCGGTCATCCTGCTGATCGTGGAAGGTTTGCGTATATTTGTGTAAAGGAACAAGAAGATGGACTGGAGCCGGGCGAAAAACATCATCATCGGGATGTTGCTGCTGGTGAATGTATTCCTGCTGGGGATGTACGGGTATCTGCGCTATACGGAGGACCGCATCTGGAACGAGTCGGTCGCGGGCGCGGCGGCGTATCTGGAGCGTCAGGGAATTGCGCTGGACACGTCGTTGATTCCGCGCGAGTCGCTGCGGCGGGGCCTGCGGGTGATCGTGCGCGACCGTGCCGCGGAGTCAGCCGCAGCGCATGCGCTCCTCGGCGACGCGGAGGTCACAGGCTCCGGCGGCAATGACCGCTACCGGAGTGCTGTGGGCAGCCTGTCATGGCTCTCAGGCGGGACAGTCGAGGCGCAGCTTGCGGCATCGGTGCTGGACGGGGAGGACAGCGTACAGGAAATGCTCGGACACGCCGGCATTTCCGCGGCTGTATTCGACACCGACAGCCTGACGCAGCAGATCGACGGGCTTCCGGTGTTCAACTGCACGCTGACGCTCACAAGGGACGCGTCGTCCTGTGCGCTCCAGGGCCGCTACTGCTTTGGTACCCCGCAGGCGGTCGATACCGGCGTCGAGATGGAGCTGCCCGGTCTGCTCATTGCCTACGCGTCCGCCATGCGCAGCTTTGCCATCGAGCGCATCACCGCCCTCGATCCCGGATGGGTCGTCCAGACGCTCCCCGGCATCGGCGTGCGTCTCATCCCCGTCTGGCGCATCACCGCCTCCGATACCGTCACCTATATAAACGCCCTCGACGGCTCCGTCGTACTGGAAGCATAGGGCAAGTGAAGAGGTCAGAAAGCTCTGCGGGAAATGAAACCGCAGAGCTTTCTGAAATCATCATGGCTGAATCCGCAGAGTTCACCCGCAATACCGCGCGCTCCGGGTCAGCTCGGCACCGGCGGATGACAGCGCGGTCAGATCGTACGCGCGGGTGTCGAGCGCGAACCACGCCTGCGCACGCTCCGGGAAACTTGCGATCTGTGCCGGCTTTGTCAGCACCGGCACCTGCGTTACATTCCGCAAAACCGTCCTTCCGCATCCGTTCAACGCCAGAACGCGCAGGAAGGGCGGCTTTTCATATGCGTATGTTTTCGGGATTCCCAGGTATGCGCTGAGGCATGCACGCCGGATGCGCGCGTGACTCACCCGCTTTGTTTTCGCCAGGTCGTACGCCTCCCGCAGCGATCCGGCCTCCCGCAGCGCACGGTACAGCCGATGCTCGAAGCCCTCGCTGATATCCGTGTCCGCGAGCTGCTTCGCGGTCAACCGCCGCAGGTACAGAAGCATCGCCGCGTCCAGATCGGCCATCGCAGGCGGCGCGGCTCCGGCAAGCTCCCGTAAAAGCAAGTTCCACGCGGTTTCCGGCATGTACGCCCGGCAGTCGTCAGCATGACCCGTCCGTATCCGTCCGCGCAGGTACGACGCAATCACGCCCTGCGTCGGGTCGGATGCATCGTGACGGCTGTCACGCTGGATCACCAGCGGACGGATGCCGGTATTTCTGAGCGCACGGCAGTATTCCACGCCCAGGATGTCGTTGGGCGTGTCGCACACCGCATCCGGGTCGAGTGACCGCAGCGCTCTTGCCCGGCAGACCGCGAATGCATCGCCCGACGTCAACTCCCGTCTGAGCGCGTCCGCGTACGCGTCGGAGTCCGCGAGCGCGGCCGTCCGAATGAGCGCGTCCGCGTCGCCGGACTCACTGCCGAAGGAGAGCGTGTCCGCGCCGACGATGCGCGCGACCTCCACGCCGCCCTTCGCAAACCGCTCCGCCGTCGTCAGCGCGTACGGCATCGGCAGCTCCACCACCAGGTCCGCACCGCAGCGTACCGCGATTTCCGCGCGCGTGTGCTTCGATACAATCGCCAACTCCCCGCGCTGCACGAACCGTCCGCTCATCACGCAGATGATCGGGCCGTCCGTCTGCGCGCGGGTCATCTTAAGATGCGCTGCGTGACCGTTGTGGAAGGGGTTGTACTCGCAGATGACCGCCGTCATCGTCCGAGCAATCGATTCAGACGCGCGCGCGCTTTCTCACGGCGCATCCGCGTCGCCTCCGCATCCACCGTACAGCTGCCGTGACCGTCCGGGATGAGCACATCGCCCTCGCGGATGTTCTCCGGCAGCGTCTCACGCTTCATCCTGACGATCTCGCCTGCGTCGTCTTCAACATATACCGTATGTTCCTCAATCCGATCGATGATCACGCCGCGGCCCTCCGTTCCGTGTCCACGCTGACCTGTCCGCCCGCGAACGTCAGCACAATCAGGCCGTCGCGGTCGGAGCGGTACAGCGCAGCCCCCGTCTTTTCATAGCGTTCCAGCGTCTGCGCGTTGGGCAGGTTATCCTTTGTGTCCGATGCGACCGTCATCACGATGATGTCCGGGTCGGCCGCGTCCAGAAACGCCTGCGACGACGCCGTCTTCGAGCCGTGATGCCCCGATTTCAGCACGCTGCACTTCACATTGTACCCTTTTTCGAGTATCTCACCCTCGGGCTTTATACCCATGTCGCCGGTGAACAGCATCGACGACCCCTCGTAGCTCATCAGGAACGCCACCGAGTAGTCATTCAGGTCCTCGTACTCCTTGTCGGGATTCGGCGAGAGGATCGTGAACTCCGCATCACCGAGCATGTAGACATCTCCGGGCTTCGCCGGTTTGACCTCCGCACCCGACGCTTCCACCGCGTCCAGGGTGTTTTCGTATAGCTTTGTCGTATGCTCCGCGTGCGACAGAATCACGGTGTGGACCTTCACACCCTCGAGCACCTTCTTCGCACCGCCGATGTGGTCGGCATGCGGATGGGTCATCACGAAGAAGGAAAGCTCCTCAACGCCCAACTCTGCGAGGTAGTCGAGCACGACCTTGCCATGCTCACTCTCACCCGCGTCGATGAGCATCGCGGCGTCGCCCTGTGTGACGACGATCGCGTCGGCCTGCCCGCAGTCGAGGACATGCACGCGCATATACTCCCCGGACACGGCAGCTGTGCTCACCCTTGCGACAGGCTCCGGCGAGTCCGTCTGTATGCCGAGGGAGTCCTTCACGCCCGGAATCTGCGTCACCAGCCCGAGCAGCACCAGTATCGCCGCACAGATGCCGATGACCAGCGGCTGGTTCTTCCTGTTCGATTTTCTCCGTGCGGACAATGTTTATACCTCTTTCCTATTCATCGAGCGGCGGGCAGATATGCGGGAAGGCGTTGATGAAGTTCTCCGAGAGAATCTTCCGGTTGTCCTCCTCCGACAGTCCGAGCGCGAAGAAGCGGTCAAGCTCCTCACGGATATTCCACATGGGGTAGTCGGTGCCGAAGAATATGCGGTCGACGCCGAGAACACCGATCATCTCTCCGGCGCGCTCAGGCGTGACGAATGCGAGCGTGCTGGAGGTGTCGTAGTAGGCGGAGCTGCCGGCGAGGACGCGCATTGAGATGTCCCAGGCACTGTAGCCGCCGAAGTGCGCGGCAATCACCCGCAGATCCGGCACGCGGTCGAGCACGCGGGCCAGCCGTTCCGGATGCGAGTAGGTATAGCGCGCGTCGCCCATGTGGAACAGCACCGGCAGCTCGTACGCCGCGAGCCTTCTGTAGATCGGCAGCATCCTTCCGTCGTCGATATCGAACTCCTGGAAATCCGGGTGCAGCTTGATGCCGTGCAGTCCCAGATCGCAGATGCGTTCGATCTCGGCGTCGGGGTTGTCCATCGCGGGATGGAGGGTACCGAAGCCGATGAAGCGAGGATATTGTGTGCACTTCTCGTGGATGAAGGAGTTGATGCTCGCGACCTGGTGGGGAGTGGTGGCGGTAGAGAAGACGAGGTTGCGGGCGATGCCGACGTCGGCGCAGGCACGGTCGAGGTCGTCGGAGAGTGCGGTGCCGGACATGGGGAGGCCGTAGAAGTCGCCGATGGACTTAACGGCCCTGTCGGCGATCTTCCGCGGGAAGATATGGGTGTGGACATCGATGATATACATGGTACGCCTCTTTACAATAGAATGGGGGGTTCAATGCGCGGAAGATCGAGACGGGATCATGGAATCGAACAGGGGAATCCTGTCACCTGCTGCAAAAATGCTGACAGCGGGACATCAATACCCGAACTCGCCGGTGAGGGAGTCGTCGTGGTCGACCCACTCGCGCTGGACGTCGATCGTCACGTATTTCCTCTCCGGTCTGCGGACGATAACACGCGTGATCCCGGCATTGATGATCATGCGCTTGCACATCATGCAGCTCATCGCGTCGGTCATCAGCTCACCGGTGCTGACCTCGACACCGACAAGATAGAGCGTCGCGCCGATCATCTCGGTACGCGGGGCGGCAATGATCGCGTTGGCTTCGGCGTGGACGGAGCGGCACATCTCATACCGCTCGCCGCGCGGGATTGCCAGACGCTCCCGTGTGCACACGCCCATGTCGATGCAGTTCTTCCGTCCTCGCGGCGCGCCTACGTAGCCCGTCGACACGATCGAGTCGTTTTTCACGATGATCGCGCCGTAGTTCCTGCGCAGACATGTCCCGCGCTCAGCGACCGTCTGTGCGATGTCCAAATAGTAGTTTTCCTTGTCGGGACGCATCGTCATTCCTCCCTGAATGGTCTGAAGCCGATCATCCCGCGGATCATACCGCCCGCGAGATAGATCGCCTTGATTTTTTTCTGCAGCGCTGTGTCCTCCGGCAGCTCCTCGTAACTTGCAAACGGCTTCGGGAATACGTACTGGAACACTGCCTTTCCTTCGGGGAACGTCGGCGCGGCGAGGTAGGATCTCTGGAAGCGCGTGATACCGGCGTCCTTCGGCAGCAGCTTCGACAGCGTCGGGTCCATCAGCCATGACCAGCAGACGAACGAACGCGGATGGAAGTCCGGAAAGCACGCGGCGAAAATGTCCCGTGCTCTGCGGTACGCGGTTTCGCACGCCTCTTCATTCAGACCCTTTCCCGCCGGGATATGCACGTTGATCGCGTCGTCCCCGGGGCGGGCGATGAGCGCCCAGCCGGGTTTACATAACATAATCCGTGTCCGCGTCACGCGTCCCATCCGATTCACCGCGTATCCTTGCGCATACGTATTCGTATCAATGAAATCGGCTGTGAACGCACTCTCACCGTCGCGCACCGGATCGCCGGACCGGTCGAAGCGTCCGGATACGGGCATCAGCCGGTACGCGCCGGAGCTGTTTTTGAACAGTGCCGTGCAGCCCTGTATCGTACCGCGCTCAAACTCCAGCCGTCCGATGCGGAGGATGCGGGCATCGAGAAAGCCCTGCGACCAGCCGAAGTATTCCATGTTCATTCCGGGACGTCCGAAGCGCTCTTCAAATACGCGCAGGCACTCCTCGGGGTTCTTGAGCGACCCTTCGATCACGTCCTCCGGGATGCCGTATGCTCTCGAGCGTTCAACTTCGCGGTCCAGCTGCGGCAGCATTGCGAGCAGCGGCAGCATGTCGTACGCGAACGTGTCCTCACCCGCGGGAGCCTCCGGCAGCGTGAGCGCGGGAAGCTCTTTGAGGAACTTTTCGCGCTCTTCCATCTGATCGGCGAGACTCACGGTTTCCTTCAGAAGCGCGGGGCTGCCGCGTACGATGTTCGCGGCATGCAGAACGGTGTCGAGATAGCGGTCGAACAGGCGCAGACGGTCATTCTGCGCGCGGATGGCGGACTCCTCGAGAAACGCGGCGGCCTTGTTCACTGGCGTGCCTCCTCCTTATGCAGGATATCCCAGCAGCGTGCGCAGACGGCATCGACGCGGTCGGTTTCACCGGACAGATAGAGCCATCCCAGCAGTGCCTCAAGGCCGGTGGCAAGCGCATACTCGGCCGGCGTGGAAGCCTGGGGAGTATGGTGATGTTCGGTATTGCGGCCGCGCCTGAAGACGGCGCGCTCCGGCTCGGACAGCTCCCGCTCGAGCGTACGGGCGGCAGCTGCCTGTGCGGATGCGCGGACGAGCTTGACCGTCGCGCTGTGCAGGTTTCTGGCCGTGAGCAGCCCGCTCTTCGCAAGGCGCGTGCGGATGTACAGCTCGTACACCGCGTCTCCCACATGCGCCAGACCCGCCGCGCACAGTCCGTTCAGCTGCTGTTGTAACATAAAGCTCCCTTTCGTGCTCCGCACCGCTGACATTTCCGTATGAACGGGATTATTATAGCAGATTTTACGCTTTATGTCAATGGACGGCACGGTAATTTCTTATCCCCGATCACACCCGAACAAGACGGGTTGATACAAAAACGACGGAAAAGCTTGATTCAAGCCTTTCCGTCGTATAATCATCTGCTGCCCGGCAGCCCGACGCTCCCTTGCGGTAAAATAATGAAGCGCCATCACATCCCGCCGTGTTTTTCATATGTGACTTACACAGCGGTTTTATATTATCTCCGCGCAACCTCTTTTTTATACGCGTCGAATTCTTCGAGCACCGACTTCTGCGGCGCCTTCGTCAGCAGGCTCACCACGACGATTGCGATACACGACAGCACAAACGCCGGCGCCAGTTCGTAGATTCCGAAGAATCCGCCCAGGCCGCTTAAGAAAAACTTCCAGATCAGCACCGATGCGCCGCCGACCACAATGCCCGCGATCGCGCCCGGGATATTCATCCGCCGCCAGAACAGCATGAACAGCACCAGCGGTCCGAACGCCGCGCCGAAGCCCGCCCACGCGAACGATACCACCTTGAAGATCGTGCTGTCCGCCGGCACCAAGGCTGCAACAAAAACTCCCAGAACCGCAATCACCACGATTGTCACGCGGGATACCCACATGACTTCCTTCTCAGACGCGTTTGTCCGGATCAATCCCTTGTAGAAGTTCTGCGAAATCGCCGAGCTTGCCACCAGAAGCTGCGAGTCAGATGTCGATATCTGCGCCGCCAGCACGCCGCACAGCATGATACCCGCTACAATCGGCAGAAGCCCCGTGTTGAGCAGCCGCATGCACATGACGACGAAGATACGCTCCGGGTCGCCCTGGAACTCCTCGATGCCGCTCATCACCGGGTACAGAGAACGGCCGATCATGCCGATCGCCAGCGCTGCCCCCATCGTGATCAGAACCCATGTCGTCCCGATGCGGCGGGCCTTCTTCATCTCGTTCGCGTCACGGATTGCCATGAACCGCAGCAGGACATGCGGCATTCCGAAGTAGCCGAGTCCCCACGCCAGCCCGGACGCGATTCCCAACGCGCCGTACGGCTTTGCAGTACCCGTCGCCTCCACATAGCTGTAGAACAGTGAGTTGAACCCCGGCAGCGCGTTTGCGTTTGCGATCACGTTCCCGATGCCGCCCGCGTTCACCACGCCCAGCACCACAATCAGCAGCAGTGCGATGAACATCAGCGTGCCCTGGATGAAGTCGACCGTGCTCTCCGCAAGGAAGCCGCCGATCACCGTGTAAATCACGATGATCACCGACGAAATAATCATCGATGTCAGGTAGTTGAAGCCGAAAAGCGAGTTGAACAGGTTGCCGCAGGTCATGAAGCCCGCCGCCGTGTACGGTATGAAGAACACCAGGATGATCAGCGCAGCGATGTTCATCAGGATCTTCTTCTGGTCGTGGAAACGGTTGGAGAAGAAGTCCGGCAGCGTGAACGAGTTGCCCGCGACCTTCGTGTAGATACGCAGACGGCGCCCCGTAATCAGCCAGTTGAGATAGGTACCGATTGCCAGACCGATCGCCGTCCAGCCCGCGTCCGCCAGACCCGAGACGTACGCCAGTCCCGGCAGACCCATCAAAAGCCAGCCGCTCATGTCCGACGCCTCCGCGCTCATCGCCACGACCCACGGCCCGAGTCCGCGGTCTCCGAGGTAGAAGCCCTCGGAGGTCTTGTTCTTCTTGGAGTAGATTACGCCGACCACAACGATCAGCGCCATGTACGCCACCATCGCAGCAAGACGCATCATATACGCTGCGCTCATAAGTGTTCCTCCTAAAATGCAGCCGCAGGATGCCGCGGCCCGATATTGAGAATATTTTACCATAAAAACACAAAAACGCAAGGGGTATTTGCATAATTTTCCGTTATGGTGTGAAATATGCAGAAATCCCTTGCCCTTTTTGTATATATTGTTAATAAGTCACCGCTTCATCACGTTAATGCATCATTATATCTGTCCGCCCGCATCTCCCGTGCGTCGAGGTTCAGCAGCGCATTTCCCCGTCAGCGCCGTCAGCTGCGCACAGAGCGTATCGGGACAGATTCGGTGCGGTACCTTCGAGCGCCGGTCATTTGATCTCCTCCCAGTACTTTTTCGCGGCTTGCTCGAGCTTGTTGTCGCCGTATTCGTAGTATACGGTGTCTTTCAGCGCGTCGGGAAGATACTGCTGCGCGACCCAGCGGCGCGGGAAATCGTGCGGGTACCGATAGGTCAGACCGCGTCCGAGCTTCTCCGCACCCTGATAGTGGGCGTCACGCAGATGCGGCGGCGGGTCGGGGGTCTTTCCGGCCGCGACATCCGACGACGCTTTCCAGATGGCTTTCGCCGCGGTGTTTGACTTCGGCGACGTCGCGAGCAGGAGCACACCCTCGGCGAGCGGAAGCTGCGCCTCGGGCAGTCCGATCTGCAGGGCCGCGTCCACGCATGCCTTGACCACCGCAATGGCCTGCGGATAGGCAAGCCCGATGTCCTCCGCTGCGATGACGAGCAGACGCCTGCACACCGACTGCAGGTCGCCGCCCGCGAGGATGCGCGCGAGATAATAGACCGCCGCGTCCGGGTCGGAGCCGCGGATGGACTTCTGGAATGCCGACAGCAGATCATAGTGCGTGTCGCCGTCACGGTCGTAGCGCATGTTTGAGCGCTGCGTGGATGCCTTCGCGTCGGCAAGCGTCACCCGGACATGTGTCCCATCGCGTACCGACGCGCTGCACAGCAGCTCCACCGCGCCCAGAGCCTTCCTGACGTCGCCGCCGCACGCCTGCGCGATGTGCGCAATTACGCCGTCCTCCGGCTCGAACGTCAGCTCGAGACGCTCTTCCTCAATACGGAATCCCCGCTCCACCGCCTGCGCCACATCCTCCGGCGTCAGCGGATGGAACTCGAACACCGTCGAGCGCGACAGCACCGCATTGAAAATCGTAAAGTACGGGTTTTCCGTCGTCGCGGCGATCATCGTGATGCGGCCGTTCTCGAGAAATTCGAGCAGACTCTGCTGCTGCTTCTTGTTGAAATACTGAATCTCCTCGAGATATAAAAGAACGCCGTTCATCCCGCTGATGCCGTCGAGCGTATCGATGATGTCGCGGATATCGGACAGGCCGGCGGTGGTGGCATTCAGACGGTGCAGGGTACGGTGGGTATTCGCCGCGAGGATGCGCGCGACGGTTGTCTTGCCGGTACCGGACGGGCCGTAGAAGATCATATTCGGCAGGTGCCCGCTGTCCGCGGCACGCCGAAACAAGGCGGTGGGGGCGAGCAGATGACGCTGCCCCACCACCTCGTCCAACGTTGTCGGACGTGCACGCTCGGCAAGCGGTTCCAGAACTGTGTAAGTTCCCGAAACCGTGTACGGTTCCGGAGTCACAGTTCCGTACCGTCCGGACGGAACAGCGGCAGACGTTCCAGATAGATGATATCCTTACGCTTTACCGCGTCGCCCTCCGCGAGAACCGCCATGCGTCCGACGATATTGCCGCCCGCCTGATTGACCAGCTGCTCGACCGCGTGCAGGCTCTCGCCGGTTGAGATCACGTCGTCGACGATCAGGATGCGGCAGCCGCGCATCAGATCAGCTTCGGCCGTGTCCAGGTACAGATGCTGCTCCTTCGCGGTCGTGATCGAGCGGACGGTTGTCTCGAAAACGCCGGACATGTACAGCTTCGGCGTTTTGCGCGCGACAAAGTAGACGTTCTGCCCGCTCTGCCGCGCCATCTCATGGATCAGCGGGATGCCCTTTGCCTCGGCGGTGATCATGTAGTCGTGCGCCGGCGCGATTTTTAAGAGAGCTTCCGCGCATTTCACCGTCAGCTCGACATCGCCGAACATCACGAACGCGCCGATGTACAGATCATCGCTGAGTCTGCACAGCGGCAGCGCGCGCTTCAGTCCCGCCACGTTCAGCGGATATGTCAGCACAACAAATTCTCTCCTTTTAGATGATGCCTTTGTCGTAGTCCTCGATGAACTGCAGGATATCCTTCATCGGCTTGATACCGGTACTGGCGCCGGCTGCCATGATGCAGTGGGTGCCGACGGCGTTTGCAAACCGCGCGCACTTCTCAAGCGGCCAACCCTGCGACAGCCCGGACAGGAACCCCGAGCAGAACGAGTCGCCCGCGCCGGTCGTATCGAACGGCTTGATGCGCAGGAACGTCGGAACCTCCATGCGCTCGCCCTTCTTCGTCTTGATGAAGCAGCCGCGCTTGCCCCACTTGATGACGACCGTGTGCGGCCCCATCGTCAGGAACTTGTCGGCGATCTCGTCGGGGTCGGTCAGGCCGCCGGACAGCTCGACGGCTTCCTCCATGCTCGGCATGAAGTAGTCAATGTACGGCATCGACGGGCCGACCAGCTCCATCCAGCGTCCGGTGGAATCCCAGCAGACGTCGTAGGCGGTGATTTTGCCCATTTCCTTGCACTTCTTTAAGAACTTCGCGCACTCGGCGCCGTCGAACTTCGGCATCAGCAGACCGCCGGTCACGAAGACGATGCCCGTATTCTTTACGACGTCGTAGTTGATGTCGCTCTCAACGAACTCGGCGTTGGCACCGGTCGAGTGCAGGAACGACCGCTCGCCGTCCGCGCCGACGAGCACCATGCTCGAGGACGTGTTGGCATTGGGGTCATGCCGCAGACCGACCGTGTCGACGCCCTCTTTCGTCAGGGCGGCGTCCATGAACTGACCGAAGCCGTCCTCGCCGAGTTTCCCCAGGACCGCCGACTTCAGCCCAAGCTTTGATACGTTGATCGCACAGGTCGCGGCATTGCCGCCGGTGTGCAGCGTGATTTTGTCCACCAGCTCGAGCTTGCCGCGATCCGGCATCTTCCGAATCGGCTTTGCGATCGCGTCCGCGACCAGAATGCCGACGCTTACCACATCATACATTAGATTGTCCTCCGTATCTGTCAATTTTTATACGATGATCTTCTCCGCCAGTTTCTCCGCCTCGAACCCTTCGGCAGCCTTCAGCAGCGCGGAAAGGCTCTCACCGGACTTCAGCAGCTCATAGTACGCCGTGATGTACTTTGCCGCATCGCTGCACGGGCACAGTTCCATGTGCTTCCTGATGACCGCGCCGACGCCCTCCGCGTCCAGCAGCGCACGGATCTTGTCGGTGCCCTCGTCGTTCTCGGACTTGAAGAACAGAGCCGCCGCCGCGCCGACCGCAATGTACATCGTCGGGACGTTCTTCTCCGCGCACAGCTTCAGCGCTCCGGCGAAACGGTCGGATGCGCCCAGTTTGCGGAATGTGTCCTTACCGACGCGCGCGGTCGTATCGCCAAGCGCCTCATTTGAGAACCGCAGCATCAGGTCGTCGATGTGCTCCAGGAGCTTCTCGAGCGGGTAGCCAAACTCCGCGGACAGCGCACGGGCACTCTCACGCATCGCGCGTTCGGCAATCAGACGCACCTCGGCGCTCCTCACAGATTCCCAGATGTACGTGTTGCCCATCAGAGAGCCCATATACGCGCAGCTTGCGTGGCCCATGTTGTGGACAAACAGCTTGCGGCGGATGAAGAACGCGAACGGCTCGTACGGATACAGCCCCTCAATCTCCGGCAGCTCCCCCTTCCACGCCGCACGGTCGATCGGCAACTGGCAGTAGCGTTCGACGCAGACTCTGAGCGCAGACCCTTTGCGCATCTCATCGGTCATCACCGGCACCATGCGCCCGATGGACGCTTCCACGAGGCCGACGGTCTTGTTGAACGTTTCCTTTTCGGCGTCGGTGAAGATATCCTCGAACATCCCGCGCATGACGCGGTCGGCGTCGAGCAGGTTCTCGCAGATGATGATGTTGAACGGCGCGAGGTTGCCGCGCTCCCAGCGCAGCCGCAGGCCCTTTGCGATGAGCGGCACGATGAACTTCATGACGTTCACGCCCACCGCCGTCGCCATCGCCGAGGCGCTTGCGATTGCGTTTGCCACCGCGTCAGCGTCGCGGCCGTCCACACCGGAGACGTTCGTGATGATCTCGTCGCGCGAACCGTCCGTCGAGACGATCTCCACCGGATAGCTGCGGTCGGCGTTGAGCGCGTCGATGATGGTCATATTGACGTCGACGAACTGTACCGCGTAGCCGGACTTTGCGAACAGCGCACCGATGAACCCGCGGCCGATGTTGCCCGCACCGTACATGACAAAGGTTTTCATAAGCAACAAAATCCCCTTTTTGGCGGTATAGTGCCGCCGTTTTGTGTGATAACGAAGTGTTTCGTGCGGTTTATGCACGCAGCGCCATAAACGCGCCGACCTCCGCACGGGTCGGGATGGCCTCCGCCGCGCCCGGACGTGTGACCTGTAAGGCACTCGCATGCGCCGCAAGACTCATTGCCGCCGGAATACTCATCCCTTCGCGCACTCCCGCGAGGAAATAGCCCGTGTATGTATCTCCCGCGCCGGTCGTATCGACGGCGGTCACGGATACGCATGGCGTACGATACACGCAGCCGTCCGCGTACGCAAGCGCGCCGCGTGTCCCCAGCGTCAGCACCGATACCCCGGGGCACAGCTCCCCGAGACGCCGCAGAATCTCCTCCGGCGCGGTTTGCCTCGTCAGACCCTGCCCTTCCGTCTCGTTGACGAACAGATACGATACGCCCTGAAGGTCCCATACATCGTCGGAGTAGGGCGCGAGGTTCAGCGCGACCGGGATGCCTCGCTCCCGTGCCATCTCAAGGATGCGCGCGGTATCGTTCAGCTCGTTTTGGAGAAGCAGCAGGTCATCCCCGGTCAGACCGTCGAGCACGCGGGTGATGTCTGCGTCTGTAATCGTCCGGTTCGCGCCGCCGTAGAGCAGAATCGCATTCTGCCCGTCCGGCGAGACCTGGATGAGCGCGTGACCGGTGCCGACCTCATCGTCGACCGTCACCTGCGAGACGTCCGCGCCCGCGGTCTCCAGAAGGTCGCGCAGGAACAGCCCGTCCGCGCCGATCTTTCCCGCGTGTGCGACGGTCTCCCCGGCACGCGCCAAAGCGACGGTCTGGTTGAGACCCTTCCCGCCGGCGTGCGTCACCGGCCTTCCCGCCGCGAGCGTCTCACCCGGCCTCACCGTGTGCGCCACGGCGTAGACGATGTCGATGTTCAGCGATCCAAAGCAGCAGATCACGGGTACAGACCTCCCGGTATGAAAATAGCCCCGTGCCCGGGGAATGCGCCGTACACAGCCGACACGGGATACAGTTATAGTATACGACATTCCGCGTGATTTTGCAACCTGTTTTTTCGCCATATGTCCATATAATCAAAAGCGAATCTCGGGTTCCGCAGACAAACCATCCATCGCAAACCTTGCTGAGGACGGAAACGGGGCGCGGCATGACAGGTGACAACCTGAAAACCGCGCCCCGCATTGTCTTCTCATTGCGGGATTCACTCGTTTGCCGTTTTATAGTCGAGTTCGTTCTTGACGCAGTAGTCCATCCCGTAGGAGTCGGGGAAGACGGTGAAGCGGATGGAGCTGTCGGTGAAGGCGGCGGCGCTGATCTCGGTGAGCGAGCGCGGGAGGGTCAGCTCCGTCAGGGCCGGGCACTGCGAGAACGCGTTCGCGCCGATCGTCTCGAGCGTTTCGGGCAATGTCACACCGGTGAGCAGCGTGTTGCCGTAGAAGCACTGCACGCCGATGCTGGCTGCGCCCGCAATGTCCACGGCAGTCAAGCCCGCGCACTCGAAGAAGGTGTTGTCGCTGATTTCCGCGACGTTCGGGATGGAGATTGCCGTGACGCCCGATTTCGCGAACGCCGCCTTGCCGACGGTCTTCACGGATGCGGGAATGGTCAGGTCGGTCAGCGCCGTGCACTCGTAGAACGCGCCGTCGCCGATGGAGGTCAGTGTGTCGGGCAGCGTGACGGAGGTGAGGGAGGTGCAGCCGGTGAAGAAGCCCTCGGGCAGTTCGGTGAAGCGCGCGGGCAGTGTGAACGTCGTGATGCCGGTACAGCCGTTGAGCATCGACGCGCCGATTTCGGTGACGGTGTCGGGCAAGGAGAACGCCGCGAGACTCCTGCAGCCGAAGAACGCACCCTTGCCGATGCTCGTCACGCTCGACGGGATCGTGATGCCGATGAGCGACGAGCAGTTGTAGAACGCGCTCTCGGAGATTTCGGTGATGCCCTCGGGGAGCACCAGCTCGCGCAGCGACGAGCAGCCGGACAGCGCGTAGTTGCCGATCTGACGGACGGTCGCGGGAATCACCAGCTCGCGCAGCGAGGTGCAGCTATAGAACGCGCCGGTGCCGATGGAGGTGATCGTTTCGGGAATCGTGTAGCTTGTGAGGGCGATACAGCCGTAGAAGCAGTTCTCCGGGATTTCGGTGATGCCGCTCGGAAGCCCCGCGGTCTCCAGGGAAATGCACTCGGCGAACAGATGCGCGCCGATCGTCGTGACGGTATCGGGCACCTTGTAGGACTGAAGCGCGGTGCAGCCGGAGAACACGCCGTCGCCGAGCGCCGTGACGGTCTTCGGCAGCGCCGGGTCGGTCAGGGATGCACATTTGGAGAAGAAGTACGCCGGCAGCGCGGTGATGCCCTTGGGGTAGGTGACTTTCTTAAGCGCTTTGCAGCCGGAGAAAAGCCCGTCACCGAGCGTCAGCGCGTTCTTCGGGCACTCGAAGCTCTCGAGTGCCGCGCAGTCGGCGAACGCGTACTTGCCGATCGCGGTGACCGACGCCGGCAGCAGCACGGTCGTCAGCTTCGAGCAGCCGTCGAAGGCGTAGTCGCCGACTTTCACCGCCGATGCCGCCGAGACGCCCGTCAGCGCGGTGCACTGATAAAACGCGCCCTCTCCGATGTCTGTGACGCCCTTCGGGATGGTCACGGTCTGGACGGCGGTGTTGCCCGCGAACGCCGGGCCGAGGTGCTTGACGGTTGCGGGCAGCGTGACATCGGCCGCCTCGCCGTTGTACCGGATGAGGATGTTGTCGCCGGCGACGATGAACTCGCCCTCCTGGTACTCATACCAGATGGTTCCGGCGAAGGCATACAGCCCGATCTCCGTGACGGTCGCGGGCATGATGACGGTCGCGAGGCTGGAACAGTTGAGGAACGCCTGCATCCCGACGCTCAGCAGGCCCTCGGGGAGCGTGACGGCGGTGAGGGTCTTATTTTCGGCGAAGGCTTCCTTGCCGATGGCGGTGACCGGCTTGTCCGAAAGGGTCGGGGGGATGGTGACCTCGGCGTCGGTTCCCTTGTACTTGGTGATCGTGACCGAGTCGGTATAGACGTCGTAGTCGTAGGTATCGCCGGACTCGGAAGACAGCAGCTCGGGCGCGGGTGCTGCGGGCTTTGCACAGCCGGAGAACAGCGCGGCGATGAGCAGGACGGTCAAAGTGAGTGCGAACAGGCGCGTTTTCATGACGGATACTCCCTTTTCCATATCAGAAGAAATACAAAACGGGGAGCGCAAATATCCCGCGCGCCCCGTGTCTGACGGTATACTCGATTAACCCTTCGGGAAGTTGCGCACGAGGCGCTGACCGAGGTTGACGTGCTCGGCGGTATAAGCCGCAAGCTTCTCGGTCTTCCAGGCGTTGTACTCCTCACTCCGCATCTCGGAGGTGATGGTGGAGGTCCAGTAATCCTCACCGAAGCCGGAGAAGTACATGATGTGGTAGCCGTATCTGGTCTTCACGATGCCGGTATCGCCGACCTGACGGCCGTCCGCGAAGCACCAGTCGTTGAACTGCTGAACCATGCGGCCCTTAGAAACATTCTCATACAGACCGCCGGTGGTGCCGTCGCCGTCGGCGGAGTTCTCGTTGGCGAGCGCGGCGAAGGAAGCCTCGGTGGCCTCTCCGGCCTTCCAGCTCTCGTACAGCTCGTTGGCTTTAGCTTCGGCAGCCGCCCACGCCTCGTCGGTGACTTCATTGGTCGTCTCATCGGCCTCCGGGGTGATGAGGATGTGTCGGATGTTGATCATCGGGTAGCGGGTATCCTCACGGTCGACGAACATGATGACCTGATATCCGCCGGACGCATCGACGACGGTGGTATCGCCGGCTTTGCGCGCGGCGTCAAAGAGCCATTCGCCGTACGCAGCGCTCGAGACAGATTCATAGGAGACAAACTTCTGGAGGGTGGCGTTTTCATCGGCGTAGGTTGCCAGATCGTCCTCGGAGGCGTTCTTCAGCACGTACTCATGGAAGCCCGCGATGTCCTTGGCATTGGCGGCCATCTCGTCGGCGGCGACCTTGGCATTGGCTATGGCGGTCTCGGCGTCGACGGTCTCGCTCTGGACGGCGGTGATCAGGTAGGAGTGGTAGCTGACGGTATCGTAGTTGTTGGGATTGGCTTCATAGTGCGCCTGCAGCTCTTCGGCGGTGTAGGTCATGCTGTCGGAGACGAAGGCAGCATAGCAATCGGCGGTGTAGGAGGCGGTGATGTTCTTTTTATAAACGCCCAGGTTCATGCCGGGGCCGTAGGCAGCCTGAAGGTAGCCGTCGGCGGAGTAGTTGTACTGCGCGGCGGTCGTGGAGACGACGGCGATGAGGGAGTCGAGTGTTTCCTGCTGCTCGGCGGAGAGAGTGAAGCCGGCGGCTTTGGCCTCGTCGTTCAGCATGACGTTGGTCCTGATGTTGCTGAGCGCGGCGGAGCGGAAGTAGTCGTCCCAGGACATATCGCCGGAGTAGATCTGGTCACGGAAGGACTTGGAGGTATCGAGGATGGCGGAGGCGTATTCGCCGTACTGAGACTGGAAGGTCTGATAGGTGGACTGGAAGACGGCGTTATAATAGTAGTTGAAATCGCAGACGGAGAAGTTGATGCCGTTGACGGTGCCGGCGGGGACGATGCGGTAGATGGCACCGTTTGCAAAGAGTGCGAGAGGGGTGACAATGAGGATGACAGCAAGGATGACGGCGACGGTGACGATGACGCGGCGGGTTTTTTGTTTGCGCGCGGCAATCCGGGCAGCCTGACGCTTAGCGGCCGCTTTGGAGGTGGCGGGGGTCTTCATGGTGAATCCATCCTTTATTGTTAATATAGCGGAGCGTCGGGGCAGAACGAACACACGCGCTTCGCATTTTCGCATGAACAACATTATAACCGATTTGCACGGGGTTTTCAAGAGGAGGTTTTAAGAATCTTTTGCATACATGCGAAATTTTCACTTTGGTAACAATCAGCCGTACCCCTGCAGCTTCGGGCCGTGGTACCGCACCTGTATCAGGCACGGGATATTCGATGTCCGTCTTCCGACAGCGCCGACGGAAACCGCAAGGATATGGTTACCCTTATTTTCTCGGACGGATGCTTGACAAGGAGCCAAACATGCTTTACAATGAAAATCAGAAACGTTCCCGTTGTGAAGGAGACCTTATGTATTGCGTCCTGCCCTCCCTCGCGGCAATTCTCCCGGCGGTGTTTCTGCCGCGGTACCGTTTGCATGAGATTGTTTACAGAACTGACAAGACTTCAGCCGAAAACGCGCGTATAATGGGGCTATCTTACGGTTTCCAATGCCGTAAACTCACAGGAGGGACCCCTATGCGCCGTTTTGTCCCCATCGCCTTACTGCTGATTGTTCTGCTGCTCACCGGATGCGCCGCGGGCGGGAATGACGCCATCATAGGCGCACTCTCCACCTCCGCTTCAACGAAAGCCGTTACCACATCCGGCACAACTCAGACCTTTGCCGCTACCACAGTGTCGACCACTACCGTGTCAACCACCGCCGCGTCAACCACCGCCGCGCCCGAAAGCACATACTCTCCCAGCGACGGCATCGACGCGGACGGCTTTTACTCCGGCGTCCGCGCACTCGACTATGTCACACTGCCGGACCTCGACGCGCTGACCATCCCCGCCGATGTTCATACGCCCACCGACGACGCCATACAGGAGAAAATCTCCGCCATCCTTGCAAACTACGCCTCCGCCGAGCAGATCACCGACCGCGCCGTGGAAGACGGCGACACGGTCTGCATCGACTTCGTCGGTTCCATCGACGGCGTCGAGTTCGAGGGCGGCAATACCCGGGGGCAGGGCACCATCGTCACCATCGGCGTCACCAACTACATCGACGACTTCCTCCAGCAGCTCATCGGTCATAAGCCCGGCGAGACCGTCAACGTTGAGGTCACCTTCCCCGAGGACTACGGCAAGGAAAACCTCAACGGCAAGGACGCCGTATTCGTTACCGAGATTCACTACATCGCCGGCGAGGAGATTCTTCCGACGTTTGACGACGCGTTCGTCGCGGAGAACCTCAGCGCCTCTTACGGCTGGAACACCGCGGACGACGTCCGCACCGCGATTTCCGAATCGCTGCGGACCTCCGGCATCCGGAAGTATATTGAAACCTACCTGATGGAAAACACGACCGTCCGCGAGCTGCCCGCCGAGGTCCTCGACTACCAAAAGAGCGCGCTGATCAACTATTACAAGACCTACGCTGCCTACTACTCGGTGACATTCGAGGAGTTCATCAGCGGCGCCGCCGGTGTGGACAATGTGCAGGAACTTTTAGCCAAGCACGAGGAGGACATAACCCGCAACGCCACGCTCGAGCTGATCAAGCAGGCCGTCGCCGAGCAGAACGACTTTACCTGCGACGATGCCGCGCTCGCCGCGTACTTCCTCGAGAAATCCGGCACCGAGGACTATTCCTCTTACCTCTCCACCTACGGCGAAGGCTATCTGCGCAACCTCGTCCTCTTCGAAAATACGATGGCATACCTCACCGAAAACGCGAAACTCGCGTAAACGAAAAACGAGTGAAAGCCCCGTCCGTAAACATGTCCCGCGGGACGGATGCCCGTTTCCGGCGTCTTTAATATTCCCGCACGCGTTTCCGTTCCCGCAGGGATACCCCGGCAGTCCTTCACTTTCATCAGGAGGTTTCCGGTATGGACACCAAAAAGCGCATTTCGGGCGGATACCTGAATCTTACGGCTGCGAACACGCTCTACTACGCCGGGTGCGGCGTCTATACCTACCTGTCCGTTTATCTGCGGACCGGTCCCGGGTTCACCAAGGCGCAGATCGGCATCCTGCTCGCCCTCGGGCAGATCGTCGCGTCCATCGCCCCGATCTTCTGGGGCTATCTCGCCGACCGCTCGAAGAACCGCAATACCATCTGGATGCTCGTTGTCGCCGGAGCGGCCGTCGGTGCGCTGCTGGTACCGCTGTCCCGGCGCTTCCTGTTCGTTGCGATGGCGCTGCTGTTCGTCAACTGCTTCCAAAGCTCCGTCGCTTCGCTGCAGGATTCCGTATCGTCCGAGCTGTGCAAGAACAACGGCTGGGACCTCGGCCGCTCGCGTATGGCCGGGACACTCTCCTACGCCGTCACGACCTTCCTCGCGGGCGTCTACCTCGCCGGCGGCGACTTCAAGATGTTTGTCGTCTATGCCGCGATTTTCGCGCTGTCCCTGGTGCCCATCGCGTTTGTACCCAAGGTGCCCGGCTACCAGTCCGGCGGACGCCATGTGCCCTACCGCGTACTGTTCTCCGAGCCGAAGCTCGTCGTCGTCTATGTCGTCAGCTTCTTCATCTGCCTGACGACCAGCTTCTACTACTCGTTCTTCTCGCTGTACTTCATCTCACCGGAGGTCGGCGGTACTACCGCGCTGTTCGGTATCTGCAACGCCCTTGCGAGCATCGCGGAGTTCCCGGTGCTGCTGTACGCGTCGAAGGCCATCAAAAAGTGGGGACTTACACGCGTGATGGTGTTCAGCATGGCGATGCTCGCGCTCAGATGGTTCCTCATCGGCCTTGTCCCGGACCCCTACGCTCTCTGTGTCATCAACACGCTGCACGGGGTCTCCTACGGCCTCATCGCGCTGTGTGTGGTGCTGCTCATCAACGAGTACGTGCGGCCGGAGTTCCGCGCGTCCGGTCAGAGCTTCAACACAATGCTCGTCTACGGTCTGACCCGCGTCATCGCCAGCTCCTGCGGCGGCTTTTTATCCGAAGCCTTCCCCTTCGCCGTCATCTTCATTGTCCTCGGGATCGTCGTCGTCGTCACCACCGCCGCGTACTTTATCTACCTCAAGCGCCGCCGGATGCTCACGGCGTAGCATGCCCCATCACTTGACAGACAGGAGACCTGCACATGCTCAACAATCTCCACACCCATCGGACATCGTGCGGCGTCGGAATGTTCCGTACGGGATTCCGCATGCCGGAGAATGCCGTACTTGCCGGCATCCTCGCGCAGCTCCCGACCGAACCGAACGGCTTCTTCACCTCCGTCCGCTTTGTCTCGCCCATTCCCGGGACACTGCAGCGTGACCTCGCCGACACCTTCGCGCTCACGTATACCGCGCGCGAGGATTCCTATGTCGTCGACACACGTACGCGGGACGTCACGGTCGCGTCGGACAACCTGCGCGGACTGATCTACGGCGCCTACGCGCTTTTGCAGCAGGTGCAGGATACCCCCGACGCCGGCATCACGAAGGATCTGATTTACAACCTGCCGCGCTGCCCGTTCAGAGGCCTGAAAGTCTACCTCCCCGCGCCCGACGACCTCGACAGCTTTTACCGCACCGTCGATCTGCTGTGCGCGCTGAGGTACAATACGCTCATCGTTGAAGTCGGCGGCGCAATGGAATATAAGAAGCATCCGGAGATCAACAGCGCGTGGATCGACTACTGTAAGGAGATGGGGAAGTACCCCGACCGCGCCAACGAGGTGCAGAATAAGACCTTCCCATGGGCGAAAAACTCCATCCACTTCGAAAACGGCGGCGGACAGTGGCTGACGCAGGATACCGTCCGCGAGCTGCTTGCCTACTGCCGCGCACGGGGGATGGAGGTCATCCCCGAATGCCCGACGCTTTCGCACGCGGATTATCTGCTGATGCCCCATAGGGAGCTTGCCGAGCGCGCCGATGACTATTTCCCCGACGTCTACTGCCCGTCCAATCCCGCGACGTATGATCTCGTGTTCGATGTGCTGACCGAGGTGCTTGACGTCTTCCGGCCGAAGATTGTCCACATCGGCCACGACGAGTACTACTCCATCGGCATCTGCGACCGCTGTAAGGGCAAGACCGGCGAGGAGCTTTTCGCGGGCGACGTCATAAAAATCTACGACTGGCTCAAAGCGCGCGGCGTGCGGACAATGTTCTGGGCGGATAAGATGCTCAACGCGATCGACTCCAACGGTGCGCATTACGGCGGATCGGAGCAGCGTGTGCGTCACCCCGACGGCACCGTTGAGATTGTACGCCCGGCGACGTGGAAATGCGCCGACATGCTTCCAAAGGACATCATCGCGCACCACTGGTACTGGAGCCTGTGCGAATACTTTGACGTCGAGTACCTCTCGCGCGGGATCGAGATGTGGTACGGCAACTTCTCGCCGGTCGGCTTCCTCGACTGGAACCGCAGACTGGCCGCCGGTGCGAAGGGCGGCGCGCCGTCCCACTGGTCATCACTCGAGGACGATACGCTGCAGCGCAACGGCGTCTTTCTGTCGCTGTTCTACGGTACGTTGCTGTTCTGGGATGAACACTACGACGACGCGAAGTATCCGGAGTACATCGAGCAGGTTTTCGACGAGATGTTCCTGCACCACAGCCGGGAGACCCTGAAGAAGCCTCATTTCGACATCCTCCACGCCACTTCGGTCGAGCGTCCGTATGTGTACATCTCGAGCCTGCCGATGCAGCTCCAGAAGGATACGATCGGCAAGTATGTCGTGACCTACGACGACGGGACGACGTTCGAGATACCGGTGGTGTACGGGTTGAATGTGACGAACCTGCACCGTGACTGGACGCGCGTGTATCAGGGAGACATGGACGGCAACCGGACGCTTGCCGAGCGGGATACCTATAAGACGGACCCGCTTCTGATGGAGGTCGCGTATACCGCAAGACCCATCAGAGTGGGGGAGGATACCTACTGCCGCATCGTGGTCGAGAATCCGTACCCGGAGAAGCACGTGACCGGCGTTGAGACCGTCAAGACCGCCGGCGATCCCGGTGAGATCATCCTCGGACGCTTTATGCAAAGGGAGGCTTCTTTATGAACCGGCGCAATGATACAAGCCAGACGGATTTATCTGCCGAGCAATCTCTGAAAGCACTGGAACGCGACTGCGAATTTGAAATAACACCCTGCACGTCATTTGACTTTAACGATTCCAGACGCTTTACGCAGATTGAACTTGGTACTGTACAAGCATCCCATATGAGTGCTCTGACACAGCAGATACCCAATATAATTGCTGCCGGGACGATGGCACAAGCTTATACCGTCCGTTTTCCACAGGGATTGCCCCATACTTTAATGGCTCTGCATCAGGGCGGCTACTCAACAATCATACGTGAAAACGGGCTCTTTACGGGAACTGCCTCCCTGTATTCATTGTCGACACAAGCAGCACTCATGGGTGCGTTTACCGCTATATCGGTCGCTACCGGGCAGTATTTCCTTACGCAGATCAACGGTGAAATGAAGCTGATGAATAAAAAGCTGGACGAGATATTGGCGTTTCTGCATGAAGACAAGAAAGCGGAATTGATGTCCGAGATGAACTTTATTCGATATGCATCCCGGCATTACAGTGCAACTATGTCGCATGAACAGCAGCGTATTGCAACGCTCTGTGGCTTGCAGGAAGGCAGAAAGACCGCAATCAAAGATATCGAGTTTTATACTCATAGACTTGAAAATGAAGTAAGAATCCAAGCTGAAAGTCTTGACAGCCTGAATGAGAAAAAAGAGAAAGCGGTCTTATACAAACAGAGCACCGAATTTGCCAAGCAACTCTATGTAATGAGCGGATTGCTGGAGGTTTATTATGCTCAAAACGCGGACTCCACCTATATAAAAGAGCTGGAAGAAGAAATGACAGGTTATCTGGAAGAATGTGATCATCGTATTATCAACAGTTTTAGTACCTTAAAGGGGCAAATCGTCGGTTACAAATCAAGCTTGAAAAATGTTGAGGTAATAAATAGAAAAGCCAACGACGAAAAAAAAGCAAAGCTGGAAGAAGAAGTGGATATTTTGATTGATCATTATAGAAATCAAAAAAGCAATGATCTTCTTAATGCAATCCAATTTGCTCTGTCCGGAGTGTCTAAGTCGTCGGAGTATTATCTGACCAGAGAAGGAAAAGTTTTTATCAAGGCATGATGAGAAAAAGAAGATCACGGCTAAATACCGTGATCTTTCTTTTCTATGCTTTCCGATGCAGCCCGAGCCACAGCTCGACGCGCGTCCCTTCGCCCTCTGCGCTGTCGACGCACAGCCCGTACGCCGGGCCGTAGTTGAGCCGGATGCGCCGGTTGATGTTGGCAAGCCCGATGCCCGCGTGCGCGGAGTCACTTTTGAGCGTCTCGCCGGTTCTCAGCCGCTCCCGCAGCTCCCGCAGCCGCTCCTCCGGCATCCCGTCGCCGTCGTCTTCCACGGCAATCACCAGCGCCGGTCCGGTATCGCGCGGTCTGGGACCCTCCGCCGTGTCCGTGCGTATGTCGATGCGCACCGTCACCGTCCGGTCAGTCACACCGCCGTGCTCGCAGCAGTTCTCCAGGACCGGCTGCAAGGTGAAGCGCGGCACCATGCAGTCGGAAAGCTCCTCCGGCGCGTTCACCTCGAACCGCAGCCCCGGCCCCGCCCGCAGACGCATCAGGCTCATGTAGTTCTCCGCAAACTTCAGCTCCTCCGAGAGCGTCCACTCCGGCGTCCATGTCCCGAACACCGGACGTAAAAGCGAGATCAGCGACCGCAGCATCTCCGCCACCGTCTCCGCACCGCACATCGTCGCCGTGAACCGGATCGCCGTGATTGTGTTGTAGATGAAGTGCGGCGTGAGCTGCGCCTGTAAGGAACGCACCTCGAGCGCCAGCTTGTCGCGTTCATCCTTCTCTTTTTGCGCCAGCAGGTCGCTCAAGCTGTCGAGCATCCGGTTGTACTGCCGCTCGAGCACCTGCACCTCCTCTGTCGCCGCGTCCTCCGGCAGCCGGACATCTAAGTCGCCGTCCTGTACCCGCTCCAGCGCGTTCGTCACCCGCAGGATCGGCGCGCAGAACCGACGCGCCCAGAATGTCAGCAGCGTCACCATCACCGCGATCGTCGCCGCGCCGATGATCAGCGACGTCACGACCAGTGTCCGCGCACTCTGCGTGTACACCGCCACCGGCGTCACCTTCGCAAGCGTCCAGTCCGTCGCCGCCAGCGTGTACGTTACCACCTGACACGCCTCGCCGTCGATTTCGCACCGGTAGGATGAGCCATCGCCTGCGCCGTAGTAGTCCGGCACCGTCCCGCACAGCTCATATGTCTTAGCCGTCAGACGCCGGCCTTGCGAATCCAACAGCTCCACCGTACTGTCCGCGTCGGCGATCTGCTCGTAGCAGCGCAGCAGCGCGTCGCAGCTGATTGCGAACAGCACCGTCACCGTCTCGTCGCCCCGACCGTCGGAGCGCGTGTACGGGTACGACCGGAGCCCGAAGACCATGCAGTCGGAGAGCTTCGGTTTCACATCCGCACGGTAGGGCGTGAAGGTCTGCTGAGGAAGCACCCCCAGCCAGCGCGTATGGTAGGTCCCGGCGCCTTCCCCTAACAGATGGATCGGAAAGCTCTCGGAGTAGAAGAACCGCCAACCCGTCGTCGCGCCGCATGAGCTGCCGTCACTCTTGATGAAGATCGCTCCGTCCAGCGTTGTGCTCGATGTGAATGTATCGTCGAACAGCTTCGCCGCCGCACGCCGTGCCTTCACCGTCTCCAGAATGTCCTCGCGCGGTGTATGCAGGCAGTCGTAAATCACATCGTTGCGCTCGAGCAGCGCCACCGTGTTGATCGCGCCGCCGATCACCTCGCCGATGCGTGTCTCTGCCACGCGGAATGCCGCCAGCGTCTGTGCTTCGTCCGAGCGTTCCAGGTCGCGGTAGAACAGATTCGTCGTGATCAGCACCGGCAGCGCGATTGCCGGGATCATCAGCGCCAGCGAGCCGTACAGCAGCCTGCGCAGCAGCGTACCGCCTCCGGATCTGTGCGCACGGGTCCTGCTCATAGCGCACCTCCCTGATGCCGCAGCTTCCAGCGCTTCGGCGGCTGACCCGTATATGACTTGAAGAAGCGCGAGAAGTACGCCACATCCGCGAACCCGCAGGCCTGCGCGACCTCCTGCACCGTCAGATCACTCTGTGTCAGCAGACCGCACGCGCGCTCCAGCCGTATCCGCGCCAGATATTCCGTCACGCTCAGCCCTACCTCCTGCTTGAACAGCGCCGCATAGTAGTTCGGGCTGAGCGTGCAGCTCTGTGCCAGCGTATTCAGCGGCACACTCTCCTCCGGATGCTCCCGCATACGGATTGCCGTCGCGCGCAGGGCGCTTGAGTAGAGCGGATGCGGCGAGAACTTCGGATATGCTTCCAGCAGATACCGCAGCGCCTCGCCGGCCGACTTCGACGCACGTACCTGCGGACGCAGACGCTCAAACGCCGGGACGTTCGGCAGGATTCCCTCCGCTGCGAACAGGTCGCGCCCGAGTGCCAGCAGCGCATCCTCCCATACCGCGCGCGACACCGCGAAGCTCTCTTCCAGCGCGTCGATATGCCGCAGCGTCCGCTCCCGCCGCCAGCCGTCGCGGAAGCCCGTGTACGCCGGCTCCTCTCGCAGCAGCCGCAGCATGCCCATAAGCTTCGGACTCGACGCCCGCAGCGACGCATCCAGCATGATGAAATCACCCTCGGTGAAGTACGGCATCTCCAGCAGTGCTGCCGCGCGTTCCTCCGGCCGCAGCTCCGTATTCTCGGACTCCGGCGCGTATACCGCCGTCAGCGTCAGTCCGAACACCGACGTCAGATACTCCGCCGTCTCACCGATCAGTCCCCGCATCGCCTCGCACGACGGCGCGTGTTCCTCCAGCAGATAGTCCGTGCGGTTCACCCGCGGCACGGCGATCCACAGCCCGAAGCGTGACAGCCGCTCCATCAGCACCGCCGACGCCGAGCGTACCTGTCCCTCGCTCACCCGCTCTCCCGAAAAGCCGCAGCAGAGCATCACGGCCTCCTTCGGCTTCAGCGGTTTTGCCGGCGGTACCGGAACATCTGCCGGTATATGGCCCGCGTCCAGCTCCCGCAGCTCCTCCGCTGCGCGTTTGAGCTGTCCGGAAAGCTCCTCCGGCGTCATAGTCGCCTTCAGTAAGTACCCCGATACCCCCAGCCGGAAGCACTCATGCAGCGCGCCGAAGTCCTCCATACAGGTCACGATGATCACCCGGCAGCGCGTGTCGTGCTCGCGGATCATCCGCAGCAGTTCCATCCCGCTGCGTTTGGGCATCCGCAGATCCGTCAGCACGATGTCCGGGCTCTGCGACCTGTACAGCTCCCATGCCTTCTGTCCGTCCGCCGCCGACCCGACGACTCGCATCCCCAGTTCTTCCCACGGCGCCGAAGAGATCAGACCCATCCGTGCCAGCAGTTCATCCTCCGCAATCAATACGTTGTACAAGCGATTCCCTCCTCTCTGTTTCCGTCTGGGGATAGTATAATTCGAAAAAAGGCGTTTGTCAACCTTTATTATACGAATATAATGATGAAAAAGATAAATTGAACTGGTTCCTGATATGTATTGTAGGATTCAACGGAAGAAACAGGCAGAAAGTGGTAAAAAATTGTTTGGTTTCTGCAAGTGTTTTGTGAGATTCTTTATTGTTTATTAAATATATACGTTTATAATAAAAAAGAGGTTGAGAAAATTCTCATACCTCGAAAATATGAACGGAGGAACCTACTGCATGAAAAAGACGCGTATCCTGGCCATAGTCCTGTGCGCCGCGCTTGTGCTCTCGCTGATTGCGGGCTGCACCGCCGGCGGCTCCAAGACCACCACCGCCGCCGCGACGACCGCTGCCGCGACAACCGCTGCCGCGACGACCGCCGCCGCGACGACGACTGCCGCCGCGACGACCGCTGCCGCGACGACCGCTGCCGCGACGACGACTGCCGCCGCGACGACCGCTCCGTCCACCGGCACCGCCGAGCCTCCCACACTCCTCACCTTCGGCGACGGTATCAACTATCAGTATACTCCGTGCGGCTGGTGGGAGACCGAAATTTACAAGACCATCCTCGAGATGGCCAACGTCGAGATCGACTCGCTCCTCCTCGACGGCGACAAGTACGCTCTTGAGCTTGCCTCCGGCGAGCTGCAGGATCTCATGTTCGCCGCCGACTCGTCCAAGGTCCGCGAGATCAACGACGCCGGCTACGCGCTCGACATCCTGCCTTTCATCGACGAGAAGATGCCGGCTCTGCGCCAGGATTACTATGCGCAGTACATCGACTTGGTCACGCTGCTCAACGGCGGAGGCGAGCACCTCTACTTCCTGCCGGAGCATGTCGGCAAGGAGCTGCAGGGCGGCGGCGTTGAGCTGGCCCGCGGCTACTATCTGCGCTGGGACTATTATAAGGAAATCGGCGCTCCCGCCATCAACAACGACGACGACTTCATAGCCGCCATCGAAGCGATGGTCGCCGCGCATCCGACCACCGACGACGGCAAGCAGGTCTTCGGCACCGGCTTCAGCGATTCCCTGAACAACTGGTACTACCATGCCGTCTTTACCACCCTCAAGGCCAACCCCTGGACCTTCCAGAATTACCTCTACATGCAGTCCGCCATCACCGGTGAGCTGCTCAACGGTTACATCAACCCCGAGGAGTCCGCGTTCTGGATCTCCATGGAGTTCTACAACAAACTGTGGAACAAGAACCTGCTCGACCCGGATTCCTTCACGATGACCTCCGACGAAGCCAACACCAAGTGTGAAGCCGGTCAGTATGTTGCGTCCGTCAACTGGAAGAACAGCAGGCTCTATACCGCCGCCAGCGCTGCCGATCCGGAAACGCTCGCCGGTTTTGTCAACATCCCCTCCCCGAACCAACTCGTTTTCGCCGACAACCCCGCGCCGTCCGGCTGGTTCCCGTCCTTCACCTATTACATCTTCAGCGGTGCCACTCCTGAGGCTCAGGAAGCTGCGATGCGTCTGATCAACGTCGTGTACAGCGAAGAAGTCCAGCGTGCTGTCTACTGCGGCTTTGAGGGCACCTATTGGAATTACGTCGACGGCGTTCCGACGCTGACCGACGAAGCGATCGCGCTCTACAGCGGCGGTGGCGATGCCAACCAGTACGTCGGTCTCGGCGGCGCCGGCCCGTTCTGCATGATCCAGACCTCCGAGTTCCACTCCGACGGCTACCTCCTCGACCTGTTCGATACTCCTGAGATGCGCGCGCTGGGCATGACCTATCTGCAGAAGGACGTCGCCGCATTCTACGGCGTCACCGTTCCTGCGGAGGCCGGTTACCAGTACGTCCTCGACGGCGTCACCGTCGACTGGTCCAACACCTACGGCACCGAGCTGATGGCCTGCGCGATGGAGCCGGTCACCCCCGACATCGGCCGTATCCTCACCAAGTGCAACGATATCCTCTACCGCAACATCGCCGACCTCGTCATGGCTGAGACCGCCGAGGAATTCAATGCCCTGCGCGAAAGCATCATCGAAGAGCTGAAGGCAGCCGATGAAGCAACCGCCTGGGAGTGGTGCCTCAATGAGTTCAACTCCGCCAAGGAGACACTGAAGCCCATCATGGGTTATTAATCGCACGGATTCCGCGGACGCGGGGGTTGGATTTCCCCCGCGTCCGTTATAAGGGTTTCTTAAACCTTCAATACGGAAAGGGCAGTATTGTATGGAACAAGTCAACACGCCGGCTGTCGTTACGCAGCCTCCGGCGGCCTCCAAACTGCCGGGCAAAAAGAAGAGAAAAAACTGGGAGCTGTTTATCATTGCGCTCCCGCTGATGATCCTCGTGCTGATGTTCTCCTATGTACCGCTGTGCGGGTGGATCATCAGCCTGTTTGAGTATAAACCGGGCCGTGCGCTGTTCGACTGCAGGTACGTAGGACTGAAATACTTCCAGATGTTCCTCACCGACCGCGACGTCTACCGCGTGCTGAAGAACACCGTCATCTTTTCCGGGATCGGCTACCTGCTCTCGCCGCTTCCGATGCTGTTTGCCCTGGGGCTCAACGAGATCGGCAACGCCCGCTTCAAGAAAGTTGCCCAGACCACCACCACACTCCCGTATTTCATCTCCATGATCATCGTCTACTCCCTCGCCTTTGCGATGTTTTCCTCCGATGGTGTGCTCAACACCGTCCTCAAGAGCTTGGGAGGCGCCGGCAACACCAACCTGCTGATGAACAAGAAGATCGTCTACCTGTTCCAGACCTGCATCACACAGTGGAAAAACCTTGGGTGGAACGCGATCATCTACATCGCCGCCATCGCCGGCATTGACCAGGAGCAGTATGAGGCCGCCATGATCGACGGTGCCGGGCGTTTCCGCTGTGCGCTCCATATCACGCTCCCGGGCATCATGCCCACCTTCCTCGTCCTGTTCCTGCTGTCCATTGCCCACTTCGTCTCGACCGGTTTCGAGCAGTACTTCGTCTTCAAGAACCCCATCGTCGCCTCGAAGATTGAGGTGCTCGACCTGTACATCTACAACATGGGTCTGAAGCTGTTCGACTACTCGTACTCCACCGCCGTGGGCATCATCAAATCCGCCATCAGCGTCGTGCTGCTGTTTGCCGCAAATACGCTGGCCAAGCGCGTACGCGGCACGGCGATCATATAGGGAGGTGTGAGGCATGGCGAGATACAAGATCGGCCCCGCGCGCATCGTTTTCAACGTCCTCAACTACACCTTCTTCACCCTGTTCACCCTTCTGTGCGTTTACCCGCTGTGGTACGTCTTCATCTACACAATCTCCGACCCGGCGCTCGTCACCGGTACGCCGGTCACCTTCTATCCCGTCGGGTTCTCGATGTATAACCTCTCGCGCGTCATCAGACTCGACGGCCTCGCGCACGCGTTCTTCATTTCCGTCGCGCGTACCGTTGTCGGCACCGCGCTCACCGTCATCTGCTGTATGCTGCTCGGATACGTCTTTTCCCAGGAGAACGTCCCGTTCCGCAAGCTGATGTACCGCATCATGGTCGTCACGATGTACGTTTCCGGCGGACTGATTCCGACCTACCTCGTCATCCGCGCCTACGGCATCATGAACACCTTCTGGATTTATATCATCCCGCCGGTCAGCGCCTACTACGTCATCCTCATCAAGACCTACATCGAGCAGCTCCCGCCGTCTTTGCAGGAGAGCGCGCTCATCGACGGTGCGTCGTACCTGCGCATCTTCATCCGCATCATCATGCCGCTGTCGATCCCGATTGCCGCGACCATCGGCATCTACTCTGCCGTCGAGCAGTGGAACGCCTGGTTTGACAACCATATCTACACCTTCACCAACGACAAGCTGCTCACCTTACAGTATCTGCTGTACAACTACCTCACCGAGGCGGAACGCATGACGAAAGCTCTCGAGGGCACTCACATCACCGAGGCGATGGCCAAGCGTGCGCAGAACCTCACCCCGATGGGTGTGCGCATGACCGTCACGCTCATCACCGTCATGCCGATTCTGCTGGTGTACCCGTTCCTCCAGCGGTATTTCATCAAGGGCATCCTCATCGGTGCCATCAAGGGCTGATCCGCCGTATACGAAAAGCGTCCCGTGATTGCTGAAATCATCCCCTCAGGGCAGACATGACTTAAATGCAAGGCTGCACTCAGGGGATGATTCATGTATGGACCATTCTATGCGGGATATACGAATTACAGCCCGCGGGACAAACTAAATTTGAGCAGGATTTTCCCGCACAGGGGTTGCAATTCCTACCGTAATGGTGTATAATAAGCACAGTGAAAACCACCCGGCCCCGAGGGTACGCCCGAGGGAGAGGGTTGCCATATATCCGATTCTGACCCGGCAGGGTACGACCCGAGGGGAAAGATGCGGCCGATACCCATACGCGTTTGGGCGCGTTTCAGGGCGTTTTTGTCGACCTCTTTCCTCCACATCACGGGGAAGGAGGTCTTTTGCATTTGGATACGACATCACGCCGCGTCTCCCCGTTTACCTGGGCACTGCTCATCGTGCTTCCGCTCATCACCGCCTGTATCGCGCTGGGGATCGGACGCTACAGCCTTACCCCCGTCGAGACGCTCACGGTGATTTATCGCAGGATCGCCGGACTCCCCATCTCCGATGCCAACGCCGCCATTGTCCTGTTCGGCATCCGGCTGCCGCGCGTGCTGCTGGCACTGCTCGTCGGCGCGGGACTCTCCGCCGCCGGGACCGCCTTCCAGTCGCTGTTCGCCAATCCGCTCGCTACCCCCGATACCCTCGGCGTCGCGTCCGGCGCGAGCCTCGGCGCCGTTGTCGGGCTCTTCCTCGGCGTCAGCCTGATTTCCGTCCAGCTCCTCGCGCTCGCCGGAGGCCTGCTCGCCGTCGCTCTCACGATCCTCGTCAGCCGCGGCGGACGCTCGCGCGGCATCATCACGATGGTCCTCTCCGGTATGATTCTCGGCTCCCTGTTCTCCGCACTCATCTCCCTGTTCAAATATGTCGCCGACCCCGAGTCCCAGCTCCCGTCAATCACCTACTGGCTGATGGGCAGCCTCAACACCGCGAGCTACAAAAACCTCATCCTCGGCGCGCCGTTTCTCATCGCCGGAATCCTGATGCTCGCGCTGCTGCGCTGGCGGCTCAACATCCTTCCGCTGTCGGAGGATGAGGCGCGCGCGACCGGCACGAATCTGCCGTTGCTGCGCGGGCTGACCGTCGTCTCCGCGACGATGATCACCGCGTCGGCGGTGTCGATGTGCGGACAGGTCGGCTGGGTCGGGCTGCTGATCCCGCACATTTGCCGGATGCTCTGGGGTGCCGACAACCGCCGGCTGATTCCCGCGTCTGTGTCGCTCGGCGCGGTGTTCATGGTCATCGTCGATACGCTCGCGCGGACACTCACCGCCGCCGAGCTGCCCGTGTCCATCCTGACGGCAGTCATCGGCGCGCCGGTGTTCATCGCGCTGCTGCGGAAAACCGGCGGTTGGCAGCTTTGAGAAGGAGGGATCGCATGACATTTGCGGTGGAAAACGGCGTCTTCGCCTACGGCGGCGGCCGACGTGTACTCGACGGGATCTCATTCTCAGTCAGCGCGGGAGAGCTGCTGGCGATCCTCGGACCCAACGGTGCGGGAAAAACAACGCTGCTGCGCTGCATGATGGGCTTTCTCAAATGGCGTGCCGGACGCAGTACGCTCGACGGACGTGACATCCGCACGTACACGCCCGACAGACTGTGGCGAAGAATGGCGTATGTCCCGCAGGCAAGGAAGGCGGCGGTATCCTTCACCGTCGGCGAGCTGGTGCTTCTCGGACGCGGCAGCCGGTTCTCCCTGTTCAGCCAGCCGTCACGCGAGGATGTGCGCAAGGCCGAGGAGGCGCTCGACCGGCTGCGGCTTTCGCATCTGGCGGGGAGGAAGTGTGCGGAGCTGTCCGGCGGCGAGCTGCAGATGGCGCTCATCGCACGCGCCCTTGCCGCCGAACCGGAACTTCTGATCCTCGATGAGCCGGAGAGCAACCTCGACTTCCGCAACCAGCTCGTGGTGCTCGACACGATGACGGAACTGGCCCGGGACGGCGTGACGTGCATCTTCAACACCCACTATCCCGCGCACGCGCTGAGGATGGCGGGGAGATCCCTGCTTCTGCGCGGAGACGGCCGTGCGGAATGCGGCGACTCGCGCGACATCATCACCGAGCGCAGTCTGCGCGAGGCGTTCGGCGTCGAGGCGGTGATCGGCGAGGTGGAGACGCCCCATAACATCTACTACGACGTGCTGCCCATCCGTGCAGCGGAGCCGGCACCTGCGTCAGAGATACAACCGAAAAAACAAACGGAGGAATCGACCATGGAAACACGCATCGCAATCATCGGCATCATCGTGGAGGACCGTACGGCAGCAGAGAAAATCAACGAGCTTCTGCACGAGCATGCCTCGTACGTCGTCGGACGAATGGGAATGCCGTACCCTAAGAAAGATATCTCCATCATTAGCGTGATCGTCGACGCGCCGGAGGATGTGATCGCAAAGCTGTCCGGAAAGCTCGGCATGCTGCACGGCGTCAGCATCAAAACCACCTACTCCCGGCATTGATGTCGCCCCTGATTGCATCTCATGGAGTTCAGCGCATTCCCGATCCACACATTTTGATCCGTTCCCACGGAATAAGGAGGTCTATCCCATGAAAAAAGCTCTCGCAGTCATTCTCACTCTGGCATTCCTGCTCTCGCTCGCGGGCTGTGCAGGTACCCGGAGCACACCCACAACCGCAGCGCATACAACGACCGCTGCTGCCACCACTGCCGCGGCAACGACCGCTGCTGCCACCACGACCACTGCTGCAACAACGACCGCTGCAACCACTGCCGCGGCAAATGAAATATCCGATACCATAACGATCGTCGACCACAACGGCGATACCGTGACGCTGCCGCGTGAGATCAACCGCGTGGTGGTGTGCGACATCTACCCGCTGCCGTCCGTACTGACACTGTTTCTCGGCTCGGCGGAGAAGATTGTCGGCATCCATCCCGTCAGCATGACCGCCGCGCAGAGCGGACTGCTCGGCGAGCTGTACCCCGAAATCCTGAGCGCCGACACATCGTTCATGAAAGGCACCGACCTCAACCTCGAGGAGCTTTTGAAGCTCAAGCCCGACGTCGTGTTCTACAGCAGCAGCTCCACCGCGCTGGGCACTGCGCTGAAGAACGCCGGCATCAGCGCCGTAGGCGTCTCTGCGACGAAGTGGAAGTTTGATATTCTCGAAACCTACAGCCAGTGGATCGCGCTGCTGTCGGAAATCTTCCCGGGCCATGACGTCGCGCAGAAGGTGACCGGCTGGTCTGAGGATATCCTGGAGCTGGTGAGCGCGCGTACGGCGGACATCCCCGAGGAGGAGCGCGCGAAGATTCTGTTCCTCTACAAGTACGACGAGACGACGATGATCACATCCGGCAAGCGCTTCTTCGGTCAGTATTGGTGCGAGGCCGTCGGCGGCATCAACGTTGCGGAAGAGGTTGAGCTGGAGAAGTCCACCGCTGTTATCGGCATGGAGCAGGTCTACGCCTGGAACCCCGAGGTCATCTTCATCACGAACTTCATGCCCACCGTGCCTGACGTGCTTTATAAGAACGCGATCGGTACGGATGACTGGAGCAAGGTCGACGCGGTCGAGAACAAGCGCGTGTACAAGATGCCGCTGGGCAGCTACCGCACCTTTACACCCGGGCCGGATACCCCCATCACACTGCTGTGGATGGCCATTCAGGTCTACCCGGAGCTTTTTGAGGATATCGACCTCAACGAGCGCGTCCGGGCGTACTATCAGGACCTCTACGGCGTCACTCTGACGGATGACCAGATCACCCGGATGTTCGACCCGTCGCCCGACGCCGCGAAATCCGCCGTGTAATCACAGGATATTTTATCCTGCGCGCCTCGGAGACTGTGATATAACGGAAAACCTCCCGGTTTTTGCCCGGGAGGGTTTCCGTATCCGCCGGAGCGCGTGCTGCGGAAAGCAATCCGCAGAAAAATTTTTGAGCAAACGGGGACAAACCCCTTGCAATTTTCGCTTGTATGTGTTACAATATCTTATACTATGCGTTTATGACATTCAGGGGGCAAAAGATTCATGGAAACTCTCACCATCATCCTTACGGTCGTACAAGTTGTCCTGGCAGTCGCCATCATCATACTGGTGCTTTTGCAGCAGGGGAAGTCGGCCGGACTGTCGGGCGCGATTTCCGGCGGCGCGGAAACTTTCTTCGGCAAGAATAAAGGCCGCAGCATCGACGGACTGCTTCGCAAGCTCACCATCATCGGCGCGTCCGGTCTGGCGCTGACGACGCTGCTGCTCATCCTCGTTCAGTAAGCCGGCTGCTCGATGAACAACGCCGCTTCTGCTGCAGGCTCCCTTTTTTGGGGATACATGCGCATAAGCGGCGTTGTTGTACCGAAGGGATCTGCTGTCATATGCCTTCGGTGTAGACATTGTCCAGACCGTGGGAGTCAAACTCATCGAGGTATTCCCCGATGCGTCCCAGCAGTTCGTCATTCTGCGCGCCGTCGACGTCCTGACCGTCGAGGTCGCGCCGGGCAAGCTCCTCGGCGAGCACATCGAACAGCGTCGCGTCCTCATAATCCAGCAGCTTGTCCATAATTCCGCCGTCCATGTACTCGTCGGACGGGTACACCTCGCCGTCCACGATGTGCGACAGCGGTCCCATCCCGACCAGCGGGCAGTAGGCGAACAGACTGCGCGTCACGCGGTCATATTCGCGCGCTTCCTTCGAGTCCGGGTTCGGTATCCCCAGCACCACGTTGCCGATGAAGGCAAGATCCAGGAGTTTGCGGAAATCGTTTTGTGAAATGTCTATATACATGTCTGAAGCACGCGTCCTTTGTCCGTTCGTATGGTGCGACCTGTTGCGTTTCCTATTGTATCCCAAAATCGCGCCTTTGTCAAGAGATTCGCGCGGATGTTTGCACCGAAATGGAAGTTCATCCGCCTGCCATCATCCATCTTTGGTATACGGGAGGGAATCCGTATGAGCTATACCATCCTCATCGGCGGCTACAACCAGTCGCGCTTCGGCGGTATCCAGGAGCTGACGCTGCGCAATGACGGAACGCTCGCGGGCATCACGGCGCTCAACGGTATCATGAACCCCAGTTACCTCGCGTGGCTGCCCGAGACGCGCCGGTTGTTCTCCGTCGGCGAAAACCAGGGCGGCGCCGAGCTTGCCCTCATGGAGTACGAGGGCGCCTGCACCACCGTCCTCAGCCGCGCGCCCTTCGACGGCAAGAACGTCTGCCACGTCGGCGTCACGCCCGACGGCTCCCTCTGCGGCGGCGCGTGCTATACAAGCGGCGACGTCACGATCTGGTCCGTCGGTGCGCGCGGGTTTATCCGCGAGGTCTTCCATAAGAATTACAACCGCAACGGCGCCGTCGCCCATCCCCACTGTATGCTTCCCTCTCCCGATGGCCGCTTCTTCTTCCTTGTCGACCTCGGCCGCGACTGTATCGATACCTTTGACTGCACCGGTGCGCTGCCCGCGGAGAAAACCCGGCTGACACTCCGCGAGGGCGACGGTCCCCGGCAGCTTCTCTTTCACCCGACGCTTCCCGTCGCGTGGCTCATGACGGAATATTCGAACGTCGTCTATACGCTCGGGTACGACGACGGCGTCTTCACCGTGCTGCAGCGGCTGTCGACACTGCCGGAGGAGTATCGCGAGACGACCTACGGCGCCTCTCTTGCGTATAACCCGCACGCCGGTGTCCTCTACGCTTCCAACCGCGGGATGGAGAGCATCGCATGCTACCACGTTGCGCAAGACGGGCTGCTTACGCCGTTCGGGATCGTGTCCTGCGGCGGAAGCTGGCCGCGCCACGTCGCCGTCACGCGCGACGGAAACTTCCTGCTCGTGTGCAATGAGCATACGTCGGCGCTGACCGTGCTGCCGATCGACACGGCCGGTGTGCCGGGAGACCCTGTCGCGTCGGTTTCGCACAAGCGCTGTTCCTTCGCCGTGGAAATATAGACGGCACATATTCCGCATCCACGCCCATTACCGTAAAAGGAGATACCCATGCCACCGAAAAAAAACACCTACGGCAACGAATCCATCACTTCGCTCAAGGGCGCCGACCGCGTGCGCAAGCGTCCGGGCGTTATCTTTGGCTCCGACGGTCTCAGCGGCTGCCAGCATGCCATGTTCGAAATCCTCTCCAACGCCATCGACGAAGCCCGCGAGGGCTACGGCAGCCGCGTCATCGTCACGCGCCACGCCGATGACTCCATCGAGATCGAGGACTTCGGCCGCGGCGTCCCCGTCGACTGGAACCCCCGCGAAAACCGATACAACTGGGAGCTTGTCTACTGCGAGCTGTACGCCGGCGGAAAATATGACAACGAAGGTTCCGGCAGCTATGAGTTCTCCCTCGGACTCAACGGTCTGGGTGCCTGCGCCACGCAGTACGCGTCGGAGTACATGGAGGTCACCAGCCGCCGCGACGGGTTCCGCTATGATCTGCGCTTTGAGAAGGGTGCGCTTGTCGGCGAGATGAAGAAATCCCCCGTCGACCGCAAGCAGACCGGCACTCACTACCGCTTCCGTCCCGATCTCGAGGTTTTCAACGACATCCGCATCCCTGACGAACACTACCGCGACGTCCTCAAGAAGCAGGCCGTCGTCAACGCGGGTCTGACCTTCGTCTACCGCAATGAGATCGCCGACGGAAAATATGATACCGTCGAGTTCCGCTATGAGCACGGCATCACCGACTATGTGACGGAGATTGCGGGCGAGGAGCCGCTGACTGCCGTACAGAGCTGGAGCACCGAGCGGCGCGGAAAGGACCGTCCGGACAAGCCGGAGTACACGGTCAAGCTCGAGGCGGCGGTGTGCTTCTCGCGGACGGTGAGCTTACAGCAGTATTTCCACAACTCGTCGTGGCTGGAGTACGGCGGAGCGCCGGCACTCGCGGTCAAGAGCGCGTTCCTGTCCGCCATCGACGGCTGGCTGCGCGCCAACAACCGTTACAACAAGTCCGAAAACCGCGTCGGCGCGCAGGACATCTTCGACTGCCTGTGCATCGTGACGTCTGGGTTTTCGACCTATACGTCCTACGAAAACCAGACCAAGAAAGCCATCACCAACCGCTTCATTCAGGAGGCGATGACCGAATTCCTGCGCGAGCGGCTCGAGGTTTACTTCATCGAGAACCGTGCCGACGCCGAGAAGATCGGCGAGCAGGTGCTCATCAACAAGCGCGCAAGAGAACAGGCGGAGAATGCGCGCGCGAACCTCAAGAAGAAGCTCGTCGGCGCGGTGGATCTGCAGAACCGCGTGGATAAGTTCGTCGACTGCCGCACACGCGACACAACCAGGCGTGAGCTGTATATCGTGGAGGGCGACTCGGCTCTCGGCTCGGTGAAAATGGGACGCGACGCGGAGTTCCAGGCGATCATGCCGGTACGCGGAAAGATTTTCAACTGCCTGAAGGCAGAGTTCCCGCGCATCTTCAAAAGCGAGATCATAACCGACCTGATTCGGGTTTTGGGCTGCGGCGTGGAGGGATCGAAGTATACGCGCGAGCTGCCGGCATTCTCGCTCGACACGCTCAACTGGGCGAAAGTGGTCATCTGTACCGACGCCGACGTCGACGGCTACCACATCCGCACGCTGATCCTTGCGATGCTCTATAAGCTGACGCCGGAGCTGATCAAGCGCGGGTATGTCTACATCGCCGAAAGCCCGCTCTACGAGATCAACACAAAGGATGACACGTACTTTGCGTACAACGAGCAGGAGCGTCAGGAGATCGTGAAAAAGCTGGAGAACACAAAGCACACGATCGCGCGGTCGAAAGGACTGGGCGAGAACGAGCCGGAGATGATGTGGCAGACGACGATGAACCCCGCGACGCGCCGCCTCATCCGCGTGATGCCCGAGGATGCCGCACGCACCCTCGAGACGTTCGACCTGTTCCTGGGCGAGAATCTTCCGGGACGCAAGGAGTACATCGCGGACAACGGCGCGCAGTACCTCGATCTGGCCGACGTGTCGTAAAAGCGCGTTTTGTGTAAGTTTACATAAAACAGAAGGACCATCAAATAAAGGAGTCTCCCATGCCAAACCTTCTTGAGACCGGACGCATCATCAACACGCACGGCGTACACGGTGAGGTCAAGCTCGAGCCGTGGGCCGACTCGCCGGACTTCCTGAAGCGCTTTTCCCGCCTCTACCTCCCCGACACGCCCTACAGAGTCCTCTCCTGCCGCACCCACGGACGCTTCTGCATTGTCGCGCTCGAGGGCGTCAACACCGTCGAGGATGCGATGAAGCTCAAGAACCGTCCCGTCTTCGTCGATCGTGCCGAGGCCAACCTCCCCGAGGGCTCTTTCTTCATCGCTGACATCCTCGGCTTCGACGTCTATGATCTGCGCACCGCCCGCGTCATCGGAAAACTCGCGGAGGTGCTTGAGCTGCCCGCCGGGAACGTCTACCGCGTGGACGGCCCCGTCGAGACGCTCATTCCCGCACGCCCTGAGTTCACTCGCGGCGTTGATTTCGACAGCAAAACCCTCACCGTTGAAACCATCCCCGGGATGGGCGATGAGGAGTAAGGAGTTCCCCTCCATGGCGACCGAACGATACGCCCCTGCCGAAAACCCTTCGCCCCTGATGCGCATCGACATCATGACACTCTTTCCCGCGATGATCGATGCCTGCATGCAGACCTCCGTGATCGGACGCGCCGCCGCGAAGGGCATCATTGAAATCCGCGCGACCAATATCCGCGACTTCGCCACAAACCGGACCATGCGCACCGACGACTACCCCTACGGCGGCGGGAAAGGTCTCATCATGCTCGCCGAGCCTCTCTACCGCTGCCACGCGCATCTGTGCGCCGGAGAGCATGTCCATACCATCCTCATGAGCGCCCAAGGGCAGCCCTATAACCAGAACACCGCCCGGCGGCTGCTCACGTATCAGCGCATCATCCTCGTCTGCGGTCACTACGAGGGCGTCGACCAGCGCTTCATCGACGAGTGCGTCGACGAGGAGATCAGCATCGGCGACTTCGTCCTCACCGGCGGAGAACTGCCCGCGATGGCCGTCGCCGACAGCATCTGCCGGTTGGTCCCGGGCGTGCTGTCCGAGGAGATCTGCTTCACCGAGGAGAGCTACTGGTCGGGGCTTTTAGAGCACCCGCAGTACACCCGCCCCGAGGAATGGCACGGCCGCCGCGTTCCGGAGGTGCTGCTGTCCGGGCATCACGCCAACATCAAGAAATGGCAGAAGCGGCAGGCGCTCATCCGGACGCTGCTGAGAAGACCTTCGCTGCTCAGACGTGCCCAGCTCGACCAGAAAGAGGCTGCGGCGCTGGAACAGATCATGATGGATCTGAGGAAGCCCGGAGATCGGAAGTGAACGGATATCCGGGCTTCAAAGGCGTCTGTTATCAATACTTATCTGACCGGTACGGGGATCTCCGTGACGGTGATGTGTCTTTTGCCGCTGCCCGCCGTACAGCTGCGGGTATTGCAGTGAAGCAATAAACGGGAGGTTTGCGCCGATGTCAATCATCCGACACGAATATCCGATCCTCGAGTACAGCACCGCCCGTGACGCGGTCATCAACCCCCCGCCCGCCGACCCGCCGTTTCCGCGTCTGTGCCTGATGACCTTCTTCCGCGAGGCGCTCGACCGGCTGCATGAGGAGTATCCCGGCGAGGTCATCGGCGTGTACGACTCGGAGATGGGGGATTTCCCCGTGCTGCGCACCGTTGTCGGCGGCGTCGAGCTGTGTACCATCCAGGCGGTTGTGGGGTCCGGGTCGATCGCGATGATGGCCGACTGGCTCTACGGCAAAGGCGTGGAGATCATTCTGTGCTGCGGAAGCTGCGGCGTACTTGCGGATATCCCGGCGGGCGATGTCATCCTGCCGGTACGCGCGCTGCGGGACGAGGGTGCGTCGTACCACTACCTCCCGCCCGGCCGCTTTATTGAGCTGGATGAAAAACCCGTAGCGGCGCTGCGGAAGGTGCTCGACACCCGCCGCATACCGTATGTCGAATGCGCTACCTGGACGACCGACGGATTCTACCGTGAGACACGCGAGATGGTGGATTACCGCACAGCGGAGGGCTGCCGCGTAGTCGAGATGGAGTGTGCGGCAATGGCAGCGGTCGCGCGGTTCCGGGGAAAGTCCTTCGGGCAGCTTCTTTACAGCGGCGATATCCTCTCCGGCGAGGTCTACGACGACCGCGACTGGTACAACAACCACTCCGCGCGTGAACGGCTGCTCAGGCTCACGCTCGAGGCGCTGGTCACGCTGTAGCGGTGCCGTATTCGTTCCCTGACGCCGCTGTATAGGAGAAATATTCATGTTTACGCAGAATACCATCGACTTTCTCATAGAAAACTGGATGCGGAACGACAAGGCATGGTACGCGGCGCATAGAGAGGACTTTCGGCGCGACGTGTACGACCCGCTCGCGGCGCTGCTCACCGCGCTGACCCCGACGCTCCTGGAAATCGACGCGGAGATCGTCACCGAGCCGCGCAGCTGCATCTCCCGCATCTACCGCGACGCGCGCTATATCCGCGACGGGATGTTCTACCGCAAGGAGATGTGGCTGTCGGCAAAGCGGGACAAACACGCGTTCCCGGGCTGGCCGGAGTTCTTCTTCTCGCTGGCGCCGGAGGGCTACCACTGCGGCTGCGGCTGGTACGCGCAGGATACCGCGACCGCCGAGGCCATGCGCCGCTTGATTCTGCGGCGTCATCCGGCATTCATCGCGGCGAATGCCGCGTACCGAAAGGACGGCGGAAAGCTCGGCTATACGCTCGAGGGCAGGCGGCGCAAAAAGTCCCTCTACCCCGAGGAACCGGAGGACGTGCGCGACTGGCTCGACCGGCGCGGGATATACTTTATCTCCCATCATCCCTCGCTCGAGGGACTGTACCGTGAGACACTGCCGCAGGAGATCGGCGCGATCTGGCGATCGATGGCGCCGATCTACCGCTTCTTCGTCGAAGCGCAGACGGAGGCCGGGCGCATCTGAAGACAGTACCCGGAACATGAATGCAATGCGGAATATGGAGGTTGTTTGTTTTATGCAGGTAATCGCGCTTCTCGCTCTCTTTATGCTCTGTAAAGGCGTCAATACCGTCACGTTAAAGCGTGCGCAGTCGGGACGCGGCGGGTTCTTTCAGCATATGCTCTTCACCTTCGTCTTCTGCATCGCGCAGGGCCTTGTGCTCTTTCTGCTGCCGCCCTACCGCGCACTGTCCTTTGCGCCGGAGCGGCTGCTTCTCCCGTTCCTCTTCGGCAGCTTCTACGTCGTCTTTATGATTTTCACCGTCATGGCGCTGCGCGAAGGACCTACATCGCTCACCACCATCATCGGCAGCTTCAACCCGCTCTTTCCCATCATCGCCGGGCTGCTGCTGTGGGGCGACGCGATGCGGTGGTGGCAGATCGCCGGGCTGCTGCTGTTCTGCGCGGCACTGTTCCTGTTCAATTCCGGCTCCTATACCGAGGCAGACGCGAAGAAGCCCATCACGCTCAAGTGGATCGTATTGGCACTTCTGGGGCTGACCTTCTCCGGCCTCGCCGTCATCTGCACCCGCCGCTACTGCGACCTCTACCCCGGCTACATCAAAGAGTACCTGCTCGTCTTCTGCGCCACCGGCACCCTCTGGACGCTGCCGTTTGTCATTTGGGGCTGGATCGGCCACCGTGCCGAACTCACCCTCGACCGCAACATGATCGTCTACTCCTTCGCCACCGCCCTCGCCGTCGATATATCCAACATCATCTTCATGCTCTACGCCTCTGCCTTCGACGCTGCGTTCTACTTCCCGCTGATGAGTGTCCTGGGCGTCGCGTCCGTGATGCTCGCCGGACGCTTCATCCTCAAGGAACGCGTGTCCAGGAGAGCGATTGCCGGCATCGTAGTCTCCGCCGCCGCCCTCGCGCTGCTCGCGGTCAAGTGAATCGTGTGCAGGCCCCTACGGTGTCTTTCATATCGCCGTCCATGCATACCCGCGAATAAAGGCGGGTATCCTTTATGTTTATTCTTCTTGCCTGAGGTACTCATATCGCTTATTTCATCGTAAGATTTGCTATAGACATGTATATCCATGTGTGTTATAATTGCATCATTAAAAAAGCATCGGAATGCGGGTGATCACGCCCCGGACATCAGATGCGGGAGGTTCGTTATGTCTTATAATCCCTATGAAAATATGCTCAATGTCCTCGAGAAAGCTGCCGGTATGCTGGGACTCGAGAAGTCGGACTACGAGGAGCTCAAGTACCCCGAACGCGAGCTGAAGGTCTCCATACCCGTGCGCATGGACGACGGCAGCATCCGCGTCTTCGAGGGCTACCGCGTGCAGCACTCCTCCTCCAGAGGGCCCTGCAAGGGCGGCATCCGCTTCCATTCTCAGGTCGATATCGACGAGGTCAAGGCCCTCGCCGCCTGGATGTCACTCAAGTGCGCGATCGCCAATATCCCATACGGCGGCGCGAAGGGTGCCGTCAAGGTCGACCCGCGCAGCGTTTCCCATGCAGAGCTTGAACGCATCACGCGCCGCTATACCGCCGCCATCTTTCCGCTGATCGGTCCCGAGCGTGATATCCCCGCTCCCGACGCAGGCTCCACCTCCGAGATGATGGGTTGGATCATGGATACCTACTCGATGATGAAGGGCTACTCCGTCCCGGGTGCCGTGACGGGCAAACCCATCGGCATAGGCGGCTCTCTGGGACGCAGTGAGGCCACCGGCCGCGGCATTCTCTTCACCGCCCGCGAGCTGTTCCACCGTCTCGGACGGGAACTGCAGGGCGCGCGCATCGCCGTCCAGGGCATGGGCAACGTCGGCGGCACGACCGCACGGCTCATGTTCCGCGAGGGCTGCAAGGTCGTCGCGCTTGCCGATATTTCCGGCGGCGTCATCAACTATGAAGGTCTGGATGCCGAAGCACTCTATCAGCACTGCTACATCAACCGCAACTTCCTCGAAAGTTACAACGCGCCCGGCGTCATCCACTGCACCAGCGAAGACGTCCTGTGCGCGGACGCTGACCTGCTGATTCCGGCTGCGATGGAGAACCAGCTCACCGCCGAGATCGCACCGAACGTGAAAGCTCCGCTGATTGTTGAAGCTGCCAACGGTCCGACCACCGTTGAAGGCGACGAGATTTTCGCCAAAATGGGTAAGTACATCGTTCCGGACATCCTCGCCAACGCCGGAGGCGTTGTCGTTTCCTACTTTGAGTGGGTGCAGAATACCCAGTCGCTGATGTGGGACGAGGAGCAGGTCAACGGGATGCTTGAAAAGACCATGCGCCGCGCGTTCGCGGAGGTTCTGAATAAGGCCAAAGAGTATAACACCACGCTCCGCCTCGGCGCCAATATGGTCGCGCTGGAGCGGCTTGTGACCGCGAAGAGAATCCGCGGCATCTTCCCGTAAAAGATTCCCGACACATGGGATGCGCCCGGGATCCCTGTGATCGGTATCACACCGGGCGGAGAGATGACGATGAAGCAATATCACATCGCGTGTGAACCCGGAGACGTGGGTGCGTACTGCATCCTGCCGGGAGACCCGGGACGCGCGGAGAAGATCGCGGCGTACCTGGACGGTGCCCGGGAGATCGCCCGCAACCGGGAGTTTGTAACCTTCACCGGAACGCTCGACGGGACGCCGGTCTCGGTGACGTCGACGGGGATCGGCGGGCCGTCGGCGGCGATCGCACTGGAGGAGCTGACGGCATGCGGCGCTGAGACGTTTATCCGCGTGGGGACATGCGGCGCAATCGCGCTGCCGGTTCACGCAGGGGATCTGGTCGTCCCGACGGCCGCGGTACGGCAGGAGGGGACGAGCCGGGAGTACGCGCCGCTTGCGTATCCGGCGGCGTCCGACTTCACCGTCACGCGCGCGCTCTTCGATGCGGCACGGGCGCTCGGGTATACGGTGCATGCGGGAGTCGTGCAGTCGAAAGACTCGTTCTACGGCCAGCACAGCCCGCAGCGGATGCCGGTATCCTCGGCGCTGCTGGAAAAATGGGAGGCGTGGAAAAGGCTGGGTGTGCTGTGCTCGGAGATGGAGTGCGCGGCGCTGTTCACCGCGGCGGCGAGCCTGGGAGTGCGCTGCGGCGCGGTGCTCGGCGTACTGTGGAACCAGGAGCGGAAGGCCGCCGGATACGATGAGCCGGACTGCATGGACACCGCTCCCGCCATCCGTACGGCGGTCGAAGCCATCCGGGAATTGATACGGTGCGCTTCGTTATGATATTATAGCCGTCAGAGAATAAAGTCCGGTCACATTTTATACCAATATGACAATACCTTTGCTCAGAGATCAAAGTGAGGGGATTGCCGTAATCAGCAGTGATCATAGGAAAGACATGCTTAATAAGATCAAAGGTGAACGCATATGAGATGGCGGAAGTTAATCGTGTTGCTCTTCATTTTTACTGTCGCATTATTCATCGTCTTTGTCTATAGAAATCTTCATTACGATTATGGGAACGATCGTTTTATGGAGAGAAAAGGCGCGGCAATTGGGTTTCGAGACCAAATATACAAAACAAAAGACGGCAGTGAAATTGCGTACCTTGAAGGTCCTGACAATGGAGAGCCGCTGCTGCTTATTCACGGTCAGATGGTCTCCAAAGAGGATTATGCCAAGGTACTGCCGGAATTGTCCAGGCACTTTCACATTTTCGCGGTGGATTGCTACGGCCACGGAAAATCATCAAAAGACCCTGCGAAATACAACATTCTTTCCATTCGGGATGACATGATTTCTTTCATGCGCGATGTGATTCAAGAAAAGACCTTCCTGACCGGGCATTCTTCCGGTGCGCTCATCAGCTCAGCCATAGCAGCGAAAAATAAGGAGCAGGTAAAAGGTCTGCTTCTTGAAGACGGACCGTTTTTTTCAACAGAACCAGGAAGGGCGGAAAAGACCTTTTCCTATCTTGATTTCAAGACAATCCATGATTTTCTTTCACAGAACGATGAAAAGAATTATACGAAATATTTTCTGGAACATACGTATTTGAAAGAAATCTTTAATAAAGACGGTAAAGACAATTGGTCCTTCCTTGTAAAAACCCCATTCACCCAACGAATCAAGGAGAACAGCGGAAAAATGCCCGTCGTTTGGTACTATCCTCCTGAGATCGGATTGAATGGGTTGGTTTTTCTCACGCGGAATATGCAGGATGGGACAGGGACATATGACCTGAGGTTCGGAAATACCTTTTATGACTTCTCCTGGTTTGAGGGATTTGACCAAAGAGAAACTTTAAGTGAAATTGAATGCCCGACAATCATTCTGCATGTTGCACCATCAAAGGAGACCATGCCCGGTTATTATGATGCGAACGGCATTCTGCTTTCCGCAATGGATGAAAAGGACGCGGAGGAAGTGCAGTCTTTGATTCAAGGAAGCATTCTCAAGTCCGGCTATGAATCCGACCATGATATCCATGCCGACTTGCCTAAACCATTTATTGAAGCTGTTTTAGAGATGAAAAGGCAAGATTCGCTTGCTGTACCTGAAATCACTTAACCCCTTCTTCTCAGGGGAGGATGTCATAATCATCCTAAATGAAATTTATACACAAAACCATATCATTGATGTAATGGTTCCAAGCAAACCGGACATTATAGAAGTGAATGAAAATAATGATATGTTAAAAAAATACGAGTTGCATTTTGATGTTTGGGGATTGCTGTTATTTCTGATTGTTATGGCACCGAATTTTATTTGGTTTGCTATCCCGGCGCCGAATGATATATTAAGGTCAAATTCGATTACAGAAACGATTGATATAGCAGCTTCCGTATGTCAGGTATTGATGATTGCGGCTTTATGCTTTATTAGAAACAGAGAAAGCAAAAAACTGCGTAAATCTTCTTTTCTGATCATTGCTGCTATTTTTTATTTACTATATATTGCAAGCTGGATTGCTTACTATGGCAATATCGTTAATGTGATTGTAATATTGGGTTTGACCGTACCGCCATGTTTGACATTTTTATTTTATGCGATTGACAGAAAGAATTGGATCGCATTGATTCCGATTACAATTTTTACAATTTGTCATTTAATACACGGGGTAGAAAATTTTATTATTTAGAAAGATTTGATATTAAAGGGTTTTATGAATTGAAAAACGCCTTAACCCTTAAGGAATACTCAAGCGTGAGAGATGTTACCAAACACATGCATTGGGACATACGGGGCAAGAACTTTGATGAATTCCCTCAATCCCAGAAGTCCTTTGCAACGGGTG
>Ga0209723_1000589_pt1 | contig 66179 bp, 52 predicted proteins | sample BiotimSIPDNA_2_FD_185750 | JGI IMG/M metagenome (GOLD analysis project Ga0209723, IMG submission 185750) | Anaerobic biogas reactor microbial communites from Washington, USA - Biogas_R2 time_0 SIP DNA (SPAdes) (version 2) | ecosystem: Engineered > Bioreactor > Anaerobic > Unclassified | place... | reverse complement strand
AAGGCTTCGTACTGGCGGTGCGCGGCGTTGCTCGGAATCAGAAAGGCCTGGGACAAGTCCGTTAGGTCTGAGGGTTTACTCATAATAGGTACAGCCACTCCGTTTCCCTCGATTCCCGATTTTGGCCGTCCTGTCGGTCATCGGGCACAAAACGCGGAATTCCTCGGGGAATGAGCCGGTTGTGAGCCGATGCACGACGACATGCCAAAAACAGCCGTCTTCCCCTGCGAGCGTGGCAGTATACCTTTTACGATAAATATCGACCTATAGCAGTTTTTCAACAAATCCCGTAAAACACGCCCCAGGACACCCCGCGATGTTAGGCTCAACCTGCGCTGTGGGAATCCAGGCTAGGAGTACTTCAGTCGAGACGCTCGAGGTAGACGAAACGGACGCCGTAGGGTTTGGCGACGGCTTGTTCTTCGACCCAGATCGCCGTAGCCCTGGTCGTCGGTCATGATGAGGATGACATTGGGGCAATTCTCCGCGGCCCAGACGGTGCCGCATAACACGACGATTGCAGAGAACAGGGCTGGAATTCGCTGAATCATGAATCGGTCCTTCGCCTCAAACCGGGATCATGGAAGCAACATTGGGGTAGCCGTGCATGATACGGCAGCAATCCGCGGCACGCAATCATCCGACCAGGCGGGTTAGGAGACTGAAACCATTCTGGCGTAAAGGGTTAGCGCAAATCAATCGAGCCCGACCGCTTGCAATTCTTGCTGGTTCATCGCACGATAGATAGCACAGGCGGAATTCAGGCCAAGCCGTGTCCTGTCGAGGCTTGGCGATCCCCAGCGAGGGGTTGAAAATCGGCAGTCGATCAGTTGCGAAGACTGTCCAACCAACCGTTTCCGCGTTGCGAGCATCAGTAAGTCGCTCCCATGCCCCAACTCGAGTGGTTCTACGCCAAGAACGATCAGCCGTGCGGGCCGGTCTCCGCCGTCGAACTGAAGCAGTTCGCCGAACGGGGCGAGCTGCGCGAAGAGGATCTGGTCTGGCGCGAGGGGATGGTCGAGTGGATTCCGGCGAGCAAGATCAAGGGGCTATTCAGTTCAAACGGCGAAGGGGCCGTGGAAAGCGAGCAGGCGGGGGAGCAGGAGGTTGTGGTGCGGCAGACACCCCCGCGAGGTGAGGTGCCGGGCGGTGCGATTCCGAATCCGCCGCCGGCCGCGGCCGAGTTGCCGATTCGCTTCAGCCCAGCTTCAGATCGGGCGGTCGCCAAGCCGGAGCCGAAAATCGAGCCGCAGGTGCGTGAGAGGATTCTGGCGGAACCGAGGCCCTTCCGCCATCCGCTGGATATCCTGGCGGATGCGGCGCGAGGTCTGTTCAGTGCCCGTTTTGTCCATTCGACGGTTGTTCTGTTCCGAGTTGGCGGCCAGGTCGGTGTGTTCCTGGCGATTGTGGCGGTTGGCTTCCTGGGGGTCGCTTTCGGGGCGAAGACGGGGACGTTGGCGGTCAGCCTGCCACTTGCCGCGGGCGGCGTGGTCGGGCTGCTGCTCGCCCAGTATGTGGCCCTGCACCTGTCTTCCGCAATGGAAAAGTTGGATCGCAGCGTTCGGGCCGGTCTTTCGGTCACAGGACCGTTCGACGGGCTGGCCGCCGTCATGACCGTCGCGGGGATGGCATCGCTGGTCGGGCTGTCGGGCCTGGCCATGGGGACGTCGACTGTCTGGCCCGTCTTTCTCGCCATGACGCTGTTCATCGTGTGCCAATTCACCGCCATCGTGGCCTGGAATCCGAAGGCGGTCTGGCTCGATGTCGGCCCGGCTTCGACGCCGGGCCGAGAGGTCGGGGGACAGGTCTGCTTCCTGGGGAAGCTTCTCTGGCGGTTGAGCGTCGTGGCCTACGGCACCGGAATCATGCTCGGCTCGATTGCCACGCTGAACGTGGCCGTTCACATCGGATTGCCCGAGGAGACGCATTATCGCTGGTTTGGAGCAGAGCTGTACGTCCCGCTCGGACTGCTCCTCGCGGCCGTGCCACTTCCTGCCGCCGGCTACGTCAGCTTCTTGGCGTGCCAGTTCCTGTCCGAGCTTGTGGCCAAGCCGACGAACTGGGGGCGGCGGCGGTGAGGCTGGATGAGACCCCACGCCCTCGCCACTCCAAGGTAGTCCTGCATGCCGCTACCTGTTCGGCCCCACTTGTGCTCGGCCATGGACCGTCAATCGTCACTTGTCAGACCCGACCCAAGCTTGAAAGCCGTCGCCGCGGCCAGCAGAAACCACAGGATATCGTAGCCCGAGAAGCTCTCGCGGAACGCGGTCTTCTTCAACTCCTGCTTCTGCTCCTGGAGGAAGCCGTTCAGAAGCTCGTTAATCTGGGCCTCCTCCTGGTCCATCTTCACTTGTTGTTCTTCAGGCGGGATTGCGTTCCATCGCTTCGTTGCTTCCTTCCAGATGTCGCTGGGGTACGTTGTCGGCAACGGCGCGTCGTCGTCTTCGGCCGCCTTCGGCCATTTGATCTTCTTACCCTTCGCTTCGTATTCCTCCACGATCTCGTCGGCGATCCTCGCCGTCATCGTTTCGGCATCAGCTTCCACAGAGACCTTTGCACCGCCGAACTCGCGATTGATGACCATCGTTGTCACCAGGTACTTGGAGCCCACAATCGCCAGAACGGCGATCAGCATTGCCACGATGCCGGGGAAAGGGCCGTCGTCTTCACCGGCACCAACTCGGACCCCCAGGCCGACGACAAACCCGATTCCCCAGGCGATCCATCCCACTTCATAGTTCGCGAAGTACCCGACGGCCACCCAGACTGCACCGCCGATGAGAGCGCCAACGAAGCCGCCAGCCAACCAACGAGCCATCTTCATAATAACCCCCTTTCCCCTTCGTTGATGAGTACCACCAAAAAAGACGGGGATTAGTCTAGCTCAAGGTTCGACGCAATGCAATCTACCCGTTGCCCGCGTCATTCACTCCAACACGATCCCCCCCTCCTCGATCCGATACGGCAGGATCTCGTCGGGGCAGACGCTGCCGCGGTGCTTGGCCACGTACATGGCTCGGCGGAACCTGGTGCCTTCGCGGATCTTGCCCAGGTAGATGATCGTGTTGGCGTTGGAGAGGACGTCGCCTTCGTCCAGGGGACGCTCGATGAGGCCGTCGAGGGTGGTTTCGTGGGAGGTGAGCAGCAGCATGCAGCCGATCGTCTGCGGGGCGTAGGTGTGCCGCGCGATGGCCTCGGCGTTGGCCCGGTAGTGCTCGCGGAACAGGTCCCGGGCGACCCATTCGGGGTCCTTGCGGAGGATCTGGTGGTAGACGTACTCGAACAGCTCGATCTGGATCGAATCGCTGGGGCGGTCGACCGGTTCCAGCCCGTCGACGACCGCCCGGCGGACGCCGCGGACGAAGTTGCCGTAGAAAAAGGCGATGGAGGCGTTGAGCCGCCGGGTCAGTTCGGCCTGCCAGTCCTGCCACTGGTCGAAATCGAGATCGCGGCGCGAGACGCGGCGTCCGGCCTGATCGAAGATGTGCAGGTAATCCCCCATGAAGCGATTGGCGTCGAAGAAGTCGTCGAGCTCGACGCGATCGCGAGGAACGACGGCCTCCAGTTCGCGCCCGAACATCCGAGCGGCATACTCGGCGTGGTGCTGGGAATCGCCCCGGCTGCTCATGTCGAACAGGATGCCGGGCATGCCCTCCTGGGTCGCGCCCGCCTGGGCGAACTGCAAGCCAACCTGCGTCTTGCCGATTCCGGTCGATCCAACCAGAACCGTCAACGTGCCCGGCAGCAGCCCACCGCCAAGTCGTACGTCGAGTTGATCGATTCCCGTCGAAAGCCTTCCCTTCAAATCCGCCATAGCACTCTAACCTCTACCAAACCAACCTCCGGCTCGCAGCTCACTGCTGATAGCTCAACGCTCACGGCTCAAAACACATTCGCCATAATCCCGCCGTCGACGACAATCGTGGCGCCGGTCATGTAGCTTCCGGCGTCGCTGGCCAGGAGCAGGGCGGGACCGGCGATCTCTTCGGGTTTGCCCCAGCGGCCAATGGCCGTCCGTTTGGAAAACGAGTCCTGTTGCTCCTTGCTGAGGATCGACATGGGCATTTCGGTGGCGATCGGGCCGGGGGCGATGCAGTTGACGGTGATGCCGTGGGGGCCCAGGTCGAGGGCCGAGGCGTGGCACATGCCGATCAGGGCGGCCTTGGTGGCCGAGTAGACGTTGCGTTTGGGCGTGCTGCCCAGCCCCATGACCGAGGAGATGTGGATCACCCGTCCCCAGCCGCGCTGTTTCATGTTCGGCACGACGGCGCGGGTCAGGGCCATGACGCTGCTGAGATTGAGTTCGACGCAGTAATCCCAGTCCTCGTCCTTGATCTCGTCGACCGCCTGGGGGATGTTCCAGCCGGCGTTGTTCACGAGGATATCGACCTTGCCGAGGCGCTCAATGGCTGCGACCGCCAGCCGGCCGGCTTCGTCGCGCCGGGCCATGTCGGCGGTCGTCGCCTCGATCTTTACGTTCGGAGCGATCTCTCGCAACTGTCCGACAGCCTGATCGAGCCGTTCCTGACCGCGGCTGCAGAGGAACAGGTCGGCCCCCGCCCGGGCGAACTGAGCGGCGATGGCAAACCCGATGCCTTTGCTGCCGCCGGTGATGAGAGCGGATCGGCCGGTCAGGGTGAAGGGAGATCCCGGTTCAGACATGATCAATCCTCCTGAGGTTTGGAAGCTCGACGACGTCTCGCAATTGGCCGAAACTGTCCAGCAAAATGCCGAGCGAAACCACGGTTGGCTCCGCTCGGCTCAAGTGTTGTCAAAAGACATGCGCGTTACGCATTCGACACGATACAGCCCTATCCTGCTTGCCTACGCGTCCAAATGCTCCACCACCAGATCGCCGACTTCCCTGGTACCGTAGCCCATCTTGCCGGCGGCCTGGCTCTTCATCTTGGTGCCGGTGACAGCCATGATTGCCTTGATCACGCGATCGGCGGCCGACTTCTGGCCGGCTTGCTCCAGGAGCATGGCGACGGCGCTGATCGTGGCGATGGGGTTGATCACGTTCTTGCCCGTGTACTTGGGGGCCGAGCCGCCCATCGGCTCGAACATGCTGGTGCCGCCGGGCTCGGGATTGATATTGCCGCCGGCAGCTACGCCCATGCCGCCTTGCAAGATGCCCGCCAGGTCGGTGATGATGTCGCCGAACATGTTCGTCGTCACGATCACGTCGTAGTAGTCGGGGTTCTTGACCATCCACATGCAACAGGCATCGACGTGGTTGTAGTCGGTTTTGATATCCGGGTATTCCTTGGCCACGTCCTGGAACGTCCGCCACCACAGGTCGTGCCCATAGGTGAGCACGTTGGTCTTGGCCACAAGCGTGAGCTGCTTCTTCTTGTCGCGTTTGCGGGTGTATTCGAAGGCCCAGCGAATGCAGCGTTCGCAGCCCTTGCGGGTGTAGACGGCAGTTTGCGTGGCCACCTCGTCGGGCGTGCCCTTCTTGAGGTAGCCGCCGATGCCGGCGTACATGTCTTCAGTATTCTCGCGGACGACGACAAAATCGATGTCCTCCGGCTTGCGATTGGCCAGCGGAGTCTCGACCCCCGGATAGAGCTTCACCGGGCGAAGATTGATGTACTGATCGAAGTCGAACCGCATTTGCAGCAGCAGGCCTCGCTCGAGAATGCCGGGGGCCACGTCGGGGTGCCCGATCGCGCCGAGGAGAATCGAGTCGAACTTGGCGAGCTCGTCGAACGCGCCCTCGGGCAGTATTTCGCCGGTGGCCAGATAGCGGTCTCCGCCGTAGTCGAAGTCCTTCGTCTCCACCTGAAAACCTTCCAGTTTCGCCACGGCCTCGAGGACCTTGACGCCTTCGGTCACCACTTCGGGGCCGGTGCCGTCGCCACCGATGACGGCCACTTTGAGAGTGTCGTTGCTGCTCACGATTCGCTTTCCGTTGTTGGGATTCAAGAGGGGGATATTTGACGGTTGTTGCCGAGCCCTTTGGAGCCGGCTAATGAGCCTGCCGCTAGAGGCCCTTCACAGAAGGGGGACGCACGCGAGGAATCCCGAATTTTACCATCCCCCTGTGTGTGGGAAAACCGGGACCCGCATCACTTATGGGGCCGCCCTGTACTGGTCGATATTCTCTGAAGAGGCCCGGTTTCGGTAGGATGTTCGGGTGATTGCAGATTACTCTTTTCGGAACGGCCGGCCGCCGCTTGCTTTGCCACGATGAGTGAAGATCGATTGGATTTGTCGAGCGAACCCGAGTCGCGGAGCAAAAGGTCTCCCGCTTCGCAGCCGCGGCGATTTCTTGGCATTCAGTTCGCCTGTTGTGGCGTCTATCAAAGGATTTACGTGAATCGGGAGGGCACCGCCTACGAAGGGCACTGCCCGCGTTGCTCACGTCCGGTCCGGGTGCGCATCGGCCCAGGAGGAACCGGCGAACGGTTCTTCACCGCGTATTAGCAGCACGGGATACGCAAGCCTCTGCCAAACAAAGACTTACGGGTTTTCGCCCGCTGCGCAGTCCCGAACGTTGCACCGCGTTGGACGGAATTCGGCAATTCTCGGTCCCATTTGCGCGACTGTCTCTTGAGTCGTTTGGCGTTTTTCGCTACCCTCTCGCCTCCTTACGGTCGGGTTGGCACCTTTCCGGCCCGGGTTTGCCCATTAATCTCGTCTCTATTCTCGGATCGTCAGCTTTGTCCTCGGCCATGGATTACGAAATCCAGCGATGCACGCGGCGGTGCGCTGCCACGGAGCGAGAGTTCGTCCCCGGTGAGGAGTTCTTCTCCGTGTTGATCTCCGAGGGCGCCGAGTTGAGACGCCTGGACTACTCTGCGGAGGCATGGCAGGGGCCGCCCGAGAATGCCACCGGCTGGTGGCGTTCGCGGATGCCCTCGGCGACGCAGCGACAGATGCACTGGGCCCCCAATGAGGTGATGCTCCACTTCTTCGAGCAACTGGAGGATCAGCCGGATCGAGCCGACATGCGTTTTGTACTGGCGCTCCTGCTGGTTCGACGCCGGGTATTGCGGGAGGAGGATCGAACCAGGGACGAGCAGGGGCGGGAAGTGACGATCCTGTTCTGCCCGCGAAACGACAAGACCCACGCGGTACCGACGGTACCGCCAAGTCCCAAACGAGTGGAAGAGATTCAGGAAGAACTGGCCCAGTTGCTGTTTGCCAAGGCTGACTAGCAGCCCGTTTTAGAATTTCGAGTGGTTCTGAGCGCTAACTGCGGGACCGAGGATTGGTCGGAGAATCCAAGTCCATGGAAGGATGCCCACGGCACGCTCTGTTGATAACGACTTGCGCCGTAGGCCTTGCGCTCGGCTCAGGGTGTCGCCTTTTGGATCGCCGAAATTCACCGCCGCCGGTCTTTCGCCCTGTTCTCCAACCGGGGGCCTCGTTGAACGAGGTGATCGAAGCAGTTCACAACAACAGTAGCCGGATTCAGTCGTTTTCGAGTCACGAGGTAGCACTTTCCGGGCCGGGATTTCCGGTAACGCTTCGCGGGGCAAGCATCGTTTTCGAGCGTCCCAGGCGATTGCGGATCCAGGCCGGGACGGCGTTGACGTCGGAAATCGACGTGGGCAGCAATGACGAGTTGTTCTGGTTCTGGGTGCGGCGAAGTGAAATGCCAGCGGTGTTCTTCTGCCGCCACGATCAGTACGCCACGTGTGCGGCCGCCCGCGAGATTCCGGTCGACCCCAACTGGTTGATCGAGGCCTTCGGCATCGTGGAATTCGGCCCCAACGAACGACACCAAGGTCCGTTCGCAAGGCCGGACGGGAGACTGGAAATCCTCAGCGAGCGACAAACGCCGTGCGGTCCGGCAACGAAGAAGACGGTTATCGATGCGTCGACCGCTCTGGTTTTTGAACAACACCTCTACGACTACGGAGGAAGGCTCGTGGCCAGCATCACCGTGCGTGAGCACAGGCTTGACCCGCTCACCAACCTGGTGATGCCCAAGGTCATCGATTTGCAGTACCCACAGGCTGAGTTTTCGATGTTAGTCAATCTCGGCAATGCCGAGATCAACCACCCTACACATGGCCAAACGTTGTGGTCGATGCCGTCGATCCCCGGTTGGCCCCCAGTCAATCTGGCAGATCCGAATTGGCCCCAGGTTTTTGGCAGGCAGCCGATTCCGGTTCGCTCCCGAACGTCGCCTGCGCCGGCAGCGTCGGCCGACTATCGACGTGATTTCAATCGACTTCGATAGGAACCAAACAGTACAAACGGTCGGCGGCCCCGCCGGTCTTGTGAAGATGGATAGTCTGCGGCTAAGTTGCGGTCGGAATAACCGGCACAAATTATGGTTTCCGATCAATTTGCCCTGTCCGAATAACCGATAGCTAGGCTATTGATGGACCATATTGTTGCGGGGGGGCGTCACGACCGGTCAAGGTGCGCTGAGGGTGGAGCCAGACTTTACACCACTCCCCAAAAGTTGCTCATAACCAGAGACGGAGTAACAAGTCATGAGGATCGCAAACTGGGCGATCGGAGTCGCGCTGATTGGAAGCCTGACGGCCGGTACAGCGCGGGCACAGAGTTATCCCGGGCAGCAGGCGGCTGAGCAGGCCTACGGATACGCTGAGGTGGACGGTACTTCGGGCTCCGCATCAGCCGTCGAACAAGCAGCCTACGGATACGCTGAGGCCTTGGATGAACCGGCAGCACCGCCAAACCCGTCGGTTGCATCACCGAGCGATGCAGCCTCGGGACTTCAGCCGGCACCACAGGATAACTGGGCCGACTACGGCAGTTCCGGCGCCTGCGGCAGTTGCGTGGGAGGCGACTACGGCGCTTGTACGACTTGCTGTCCACTCGGAGAGCCGTTGCGGATCTTCGGGAAACACTCCTCGGGCATCGAGGCCGGCGGATGGGTTTCTGTCGGCGGTCACGGCAACGAAAACCAGGCCACATTGAACGGCCCGCTCGGATTCAACAATCTCGGCGACGGCGTCAACGTTCATCAACTCTGGTTCTATGCCGGAAAAGAAGTGAATACGGAAGGATGCGGTTGGGATTGGGGCGCTCGGGTCGACTATGTGTTCGGCGTCGACGGTCCCGACACTCAGGCGGTCCGCGGAACTGGGTGGGATCTCGAGTGGGATTCGGGCGACTACGGCTCCGCCATTCCTCAGGCATATGCGGAGATCGGTATCGACTACCTGACGGTCAAGGCCGGCTACTTTTTCACGCCGATCGGTTACGAGAGGGTTCAGGCCCCGAAAAACTTCTTCTATTCCCACTCGTACACCCAGTACTACATCGAGCCGTTCACTCATACCGGTGCGCTCGCCACCTACGACGGCTTTGAAGATTTCACATTTTACGGCGGCTGGACGGCAGGCTGGGACACGGCCTTCGAGAGGACCGGCGATTCGAACATGTTCCTGGGCGGGATTAAATATAGTCCGAACGACGACCTTTCCGTCACCTACATGACGAGCGCCGGCACCATGGACAACCTGACAGCCGCCGGCCAAATAAGGACCGGCGAGGCATACATGCACAGCATCGTCATGGAAATGCACATGACCGACCGGATCGAGTGGGTGATCCAGAGCGATTTCCATCATCGCGACGGCCGGCAGCACAACGTCTGCGCAGCGGGCGTGAATCAGTACGTGTTCTACAAGGTCAACGACTGCTGGTCGATCGGCGGCCGGTTCGAGTGGCTCTACGACCGCGACGGCGCCTTCGTCTGCCCGGGACTTGCGTCCGGCAACTTCTACAATCTGACCGGCGGCGTGAACTGGAAACCGCATGCCAACATCGTGGTTCGTCCCGAAGTCCGCTACGATTGGTTCGCCGGCACCTACAATCCGGGCGGCTTGCCGTTCGACAACGCCACCGAGGACGATCAGTTCTCGCTCGGTTTCGACGTCATTATCACCTACTGATGCAGTGATCGGCGTCGACATCCGGAAGACAACTCTCCGCCGGCAGCCAGGAATCCCTCGGCTGCCGGCGGTTCCTGTTTTCTTGGCTACCTGTTTCTCAGGCCAAAACGCTCGCAGACCGCGCAATCCCCACTAATGGTAGAGAGGTTGCCGGGTTTGCCGTCTTCTCTGCCAATGATTAGGGCAGCTTGCCTCGAAGACCATCGTTTGCTGCACGCGTATTGGGCAGGCACGGTTCCCCTCAGGGAACGAGGCAGACGATTCTCGTCTATATAGTGCGTTTAAGTGTTTGCTTCAAAACACTTTACATCGGAATCCCATGAGCAGGCCCCTGATTCTGGCACGGGGATTGCAAACCAGTTGCTCAGCAAGACGGCATGCTCAAGCGGAGCGCAACCGCGGGCATTCAGGCGGCCGTCGCTGTGAAAGGTGCACCGTTCTCGCCTGCGATCAAGCAAACAACCTGGCCTGTGATAGTAGAGAGACTTTCGATGAAGTTGCTTTCAATAACATGGTTTGCGCCCCTGTTAGGAGCGCTGATGCTCGTGGGGCTGTCCGTGGGCGCGGACTCCACCGTCGGAGCGGCCGAGGAAACGTCCCCTGCTGAATCCGCTGCCGCCGAATCGGCTGACGCCCCCGCCGTGGAAGAGGCTCCGGCGGATCCGGCCTCACTGGTTGCGACCCTCTCGAAGGACGCCGACACCCTGTGGACCTGCTTGGCCGCGTTCCTCGTCTTCTTCATGCAGGCCGGATTCGCGTTGGTGGAATGCGGGTTTACGCGGGCCAAGAACGCCTGCAACATCATCATGAAGAACCTGATGGACTTTGCCTTTGGAAGCCTGGTCTTCTGGTTCGTCGGGTTTGGGTTGATGTTCGGGGCCACGAGTGGCTGGCTCTTCGGGACTACGAACTTCATGTACGACGCGTATGCTGCAGGTGGAACGGATGCCAGTGCCGACAATTTCAACTGGGCGTTTCTGATCTTTCAGACAGTCTTCTGCGCCACGTCGGCGACGATCGTCAGCGGGGCTATGGCGGAACGCACCAAGTTCGCCAGCTATCTCGTCTACACGATTGCCATCAGCCTGTTCGTTTACCCGATTTTCGGCTCCTGGGCCTGGGGAGGCCTGCTCGATGGCGGCGGATGGATGGAAGGAATGGGGTTCCACGATTTCGCGGGTTCCACCGTCGTTCACTCGATCGGCGGTTGGGCGGCCCTCGCCGGGGCCATCGTGCTGGGACCGCGAATCGGCAAGTACAGCAAGAAAGGTGTGACTCCGATCCCCGGTCATAACATTCCTATGGCTGCCCTGGGAGTGTTCATCCTCTGGCTCGGTTGGTTCGGTTTCAATCCCGGCAGCACCACAGCCATCGGGACCGGCAGTTTTGCCTACATCTCGGTAACCACGAACCTGGCTGCTGCGGCTGGAGCCGTCGGCGGAATGCTCTGTTCCTGGATCCTGTTCAAGAAGCCCGACCCCTCCTTCGCTATGAACGGAACGTTGGCGGGTCTGGTTGCCATCACCGCCGGCTGCGACGTAATCTCACCCATATTCTCCATAGTCACCGGTCTGATTGCCGGCATCCTGGTTGTGTTCTCCTGCGTTCTTATCGATAAGGTTCGCATCGACGATCCGGTCGGTGCCGTGTCGGTCCACGGCGTGTGTGGAGCCTGGGGCACCCTGGCCACAGGGCTGTTCATGATGGACGGCGGCCTGTTCACTGGTGGTGGTTTCGGGCAGATTAAGGTGCAGTTGATCGGCATTCTGGCAGCCTTCGGCTGGTCCTTCCTGCTCAGCATGGTCATCTTCCTGACGGTCAAGTACACCATCGGCCTGCGGGTCAGTGCTGAGGAGGAAATCGAAGGTCTCGACATTTGCGAACACGGGATTTACGCCTACCCGCCGGCCATCATCAGTGCCGGTTCGTCGCCCGCCGGACAGCCGGTCGCGGGTGGAGCCATGGGTTCTCCCGTCGCCGAGGTGAGCTGACTCCCCAGGACGTCGGTTCATCCCAAGGGCGCGGCGGTGGCGTGACCGCCGCGCCCTCCTCTTGCTTGTTTCTACGGATTCGCGTGCAGAGTTGCGTCTTCTCTCGCCGGTTAGTCACGGGGCCTGGTTCGGGAATACGCGGGAAGAATTCGCAGGCTCTTCCCGCCGCTCCGCACCCCCGCTCCACCCGTGACGCCGGCGTTTTTCTTGGGGGGTGGTCTGCCGATTTTCGGGATTCCGCGGAATCTCGGCAGGCGGTCTTGAGAGGCGGCGGTGCAAGCGGTACGATCAATGCACGCCGAGACACACGGAGTCGCAGACAAGGATCATTGGAACCAGGACCATGAAACTGATCATTGCGATCATTCAGCCGAATCGACTCGAGGCCGTCAAGTCGGCGCTGGCCGAGGTCGAGGTCTTCCGCCTTACGGTAATGGACGTTCAAGGATTTGGCCGTCAGCGCGGCCACACAGAAATGTACCGCGGCCACGAATTCACCGTGAATCTGGTCCGCAAGGTGCAACTCATGATCGCCGTGAACGAGGAGTTCCTGGAGCCGACGATCGACGCCATTATCAAGGCGGGCCGCAGCGGTTCCTCGGGCGAAGTGGGCGACGGGAAAATCTTCGTCCTGCCGTTGGACGACTGCATCCGCATCCGCACGGGCGAACGGGGCGGCGAGGCGATTTAGCTAGCCTGCCTCTTCCAGATCGTCGTAGGGGCTGCGATTCCTCGGCATGAACTTGCACATGAGGATGCCGCCGAAATAGAGCACGCAAAGCGGCACGGCCATGAGGATCATGCTCGTCGGATCGGCGGGCGTGAGGAACATGGAGAGGACGAAGATGACCAGCACGGCCATGCGCCAACTCGACAAGTACGTCTGAACCGTGAAGATGCCGATCCGTTCGAGGAACAGCATCACCAACGGAAGCTGGAAGCTGATTCCGAAGCCCAGCGGCAAAATCAACACGAAGCTCAGCCAGTACTCGATTCGCGGATCGGGGTCGATCTTGAGCATCGAGTTGAACATGAACAGGAACTCGAGAACGGGGGCGAACACGAAAAGGAAGACCGTAGCGGCCCCCGCGACAAACAGGCCGAGGCTGATCGGCAGGAATATGTGGACGTATTGTTTTTCATGGGAATACAATCCGGCTGCCACGAAGGACCAGATCTGGTAAAAGACCCAGGGGCTGGAGAGGACCAGGCCGACGAGGAGGGCCGCTTTGACCCAGACGCTGAATGCCTCGTGCATGCTCAAGCTGGTTGCCTTGACCCCTTCCGCCTCTTCGACGGGTTGCCAAAGCGTGATTTCGACCAGTTCTTCGGCGGTGAAAGGGTTCTTCTTCTCCTCGGGCGCGGCTGACGGTGCCTCTTCGCCGGGCGAGATCGGGACCGATTTGGAGTCGTGGGCGGCGGAGGTCGTGCCGATCACTCGGGCCAGTTCGCGCGGATAGAAGCGGTATTTCTTGGGCAGCAATTTGGCGTCGGTGGCTTCCTCGGCAATGTCGGCCGGATAGCCCGCTGCGACGAACTGATCGATCTGCTTCTGAATCTTCTCCTTAGCCTCCGCGGTACGGTAGGTTTTGAGAGCGTCTTCCAGAGGGCGTTGGATCCAGCCCACGACAGTCTCGGCAGCAAAGATCCCGAACAAGAAACCGATGGCGATACCGAGAATCGCACGCCACAGGCAAACTCGCAACTCTTCGAGGTGTTCCCCGAAGGTCATGGTTGAGTCTTTGAACAGATCTTCGTCGGTCTTTCGTCGCGGCATGGTTCTCGTCGTTCGTTCAAAACCGGCGCCCGCAAATGCCCGGATGTGGGACTGGGGTGTGGAACGTGTCTTCGCCGGCTGAATGGTCTTGGGGAGGGGAGAGATGGAGGAGGGGGAGACGGCGGGTCTGCCCAACGGGCCCCCTCTGGGGTATACTTCCCGACAGCGAGCAGATCTCCATCATACCAGGGACCTCGCCCGCCAACAACGAACGTGCCCCCCAATGGGCTGGTGGAGCAGGCGGGTGTAGAAGCACTGTCAGTCTGGCCCTCCAAAGAGAATTCCCAGATGCCTGAGCTCTATCCTCTTCGATTTCGACCTGTCTACAAAAACTACATCTGGGGTGGCCGGCGGTTCGAGACGGTCTTGGGACGCCAACTCCCGAATGAAGGGATCTTCGCGGAGAGCTGGGAAATCGCCGATCATCCCGAGGGAGAAAGCGTTGTTTCTGCCGGACCTCTGGCGGGCCGAACGCTCGGCGATCTTGTGAAGTCGCACGGCCAGGCTCTGCTCGGAAAACACTCCCCCCGCAATGTCTTTCCGCTTCTGGTGAAGTACCTTGACGCCCACCAGAACCTCTCGCTGCAGGTCCATCCGGACGATCGATGTGCGGCGGAAATGGGGTTGGCCGACCCGGGCAAGACCGAGGCGTGGTATGTGATCGAGACGGAACCGGGAAGCTGCCTCTGGGCCGGCTTCACCGGGCCGGTCGATCGAGAGGTGATTGCCGAAGCCCTGCGTCACGGCGAGGTGGAACGTCTTCTGCATCGAGTCGAGCCCCAGCCCGGCGATTGCATCTTTCTGCCGGCAGGGACGGTGCACGCGGCGGGGGCCGGGCTGCTCTTCGCCGAAATTCAGCAGATGAGTAACAACACGTTTCGGCTCTCGGACTGGGGACGTCTAGACGCTGAAGGAAGACCGAGAGAATTGCATATTGAGCAGGGCGTGCGGGCAATCGATTATGCAAGCGGTCCGGTCGAGCCCACCCGCGGCGAGCCAACCGGCAAGCCGGGCGTGGACCGGCTCGTGACGTGTGAGCAGTTCGTATTGGATCGGTGGCAGGTTCAAGGTACCGAGCGAATCGAGACCGAGGATCGCTTCCAGATCCTGACGGTCGTCGCAGGGCAACTGGCGGTCGAGAACGATCCGATGACTCCGCTTCGCCGAGGTCAGACGGCGATAATCCCCGCCTGCTGCGGGGCGGTCGGGTTGGCGTCCGCGGGCGAGTCGGCGGCTGAATTCCTGGTCGCCGGACTACCGTGATCGACGCAAGACTTATATAGAAAAGTATTTGCGACGATCTGTACGCCTAGTGTGCCTGTGCACGATCGCTCTTCCCGACCGGGAGTACCGGCTCTATAATCGCCGATCCAATTACCTTCGCGGTGCGAGCAATTCATGGGGAAAATATGGGCAATACTGGTGGTGGGAGTCGCCGCCCTGTCGGGCTGCCAAGGGATTCACTGCCCCACCCTTCAAGGCCCCGGCACTGCCAAGTCTCAACGAGAGTGGGCCCAACGATACGATCCCTATCCGGAGAGCCAAGTGGGGCCTGAGGTGGTTGGCGCACGCCCCAGGGATTTCGACGCCACGCGAGCCGAGCCGCAGCGGGCCCGGCACTTCTTCTTGACTCCCTACGAGCGCTCCCTTCGGCGGTCGGGCTATTGACCGATACGTCCCTCTTCGGAAGGGAAGAGCTACTCCCTGAGTGTCGCCTTGGACTTACACTCTGCCTATCCCCGGCATACGCAACAGTTGCACTATTACCCCTCATCTTGTGGGCCATCTATTCAAGGTGAAAAATCTCTCTGGCAAAGGGGTTGCATCAGTTTGAGCCACACAATACCACCTCTTTGGAGTTATGTAGTCTTCGACTGCATTGGCTATGGACAGGCACTTCTGTGGCTGTTAGAGTTTTAGCTACCCTCGAATTAGGGGATTCTGGTCGTTGTTACATCTTTGACCAACCCTATCAGATCGTGATCTTGTGAAAAGGAGCAAATGACGCGATTTGGGTGTTTGGTGTTTTGCCTTGTTGCGGACCGGCTACCATCGCGTTGATGAGAAGGGTCTTTTCCCGCACTTCTTTTTCATAGTTTCGTTTCACCTTTTTTTGGAGATTTGGTCATGAGGAAACCTATGAATCGGCGACGAGCTTTTACGCTCGTCGAACTGTTGGTGGTGATCGCCATCATTGGCATTCTGATCGCCCTGTTGTTGCCGGCCGTTCAGGCCGCCCGAGAGGCCGCTCGCCGCTCGCAGTGCACAAACAATTTGAAACAACTGGGATTGGCACTGCACAACTACCACGATACCTACAAGAAGTTCCCGCCGCGAAAGCAGGAATCCCACGTCGGTTACAGCAATCGACACAGCGGTTTCATTTCCCTGCTGCCATTTTTCGAGCAGGGTGCCATGTACGACCGGATCAAGGCCGGCGATGCGACCTACGGGCCTTTCGGGCCTACCGCCTGGACCGGTTGGGCTCCGTGGGATGTGGCTCCAGGCGTGTTGGTGTGTCCTACATCCGGCTCCCAGTGGACGTACGCGGTCAACTACGCCTTCTCCGTCGGGGATACCGTGACCAACAATAACGGCGCCACGACGGTCCGCGGGTTGTTTGCCTACCGGGATGGAATCGGCATGGAAAAGATCGGTGACGGTACGAGCAACACCATCGCCATGAGCGAACACATCATCACCAGTTTCGGGCTTGGCGCCAATTTAGGGAAGATCGGCGTCAAGGAGGGCACGGCGACTGGTTTCACCGGGTTGGCGACGAACCCACAGCAGTGCCTGGCTGCGGGCGCCGGAGGCTCCTATGTCGATCCGGCCGTCGTCAAGGGACGCGTCGGGTGGCGATGGACCGACGGCCAAATCGAGAAAATCGGGTTTACCACGATCCTTCCGCCCAATGCACCGTCCTGCATCGACGGCACAAACGCTAACGGCGACGGTACGAACACGATCATGCCCCCCAATAGTTTCCACCCTGGCGGAGTCAATGCGTTGATGGCGGACGGATCGGTTACCTTCGTGAGCGAAACGATCGACACCGGAAACCTCTCGTTGCCAACCGTCAACGATGGGAACAGCCCTTACGGTGTTTGGGGCGCCCTAGGTTCCAAACGTGGCGGTGAGGCCGTCAGCCTTCAATAGTGTGCCAGAATGCGTTTATAAGTTCCAATCGATTCGCCATGGCCGTCTGAGGTACCGCGAACGTCAGACGGCCTTCGATATTGTGGTTCCGCCCATGAAGCTACACACACATGGAGTCAGGTTTGCGATGAAGAAGACAGCGATTCGAAGTCTGGCCGCAGCACTGTCGCTCGGTCTCATGGTCATGGCAGGGTGCGGCACCAGCGCCCCGCAACGCGACGGACCAGCCACCTATCCCGTTTCCGGGACCGTTACCCAGGGCGGAGCGCCCGTCACAGGCGCCACGGTCCGTTTCGAACGCGCGGACGGCTCCCAGGCGTCGACGGGCAGAACGGATTCCCAAGGTAAGTACATTCTGGCGACCTTTGAGGCGGGTGACGGCGCCCCAGCGGGCGACTATCGGGTGACCATTGTCAAGATCAAAGGTCCCGAAGAGTCCGCGGCTGTACCTGAAGACGACCCAAACTACAAGGGGGCAGAAGAGTCCCCCGCAGAAGGAGAAGAGGTCGAGTACAGGAATCTGCTGCCCGAAAAGTATGCCAGTGTAGAGACCTCCGGATTGACAGCAACAGTGACCGAGGGACCCAACAACCTCGACTTCCAACTTGAATGACTGGTCGTTAAGGGACCCTAACCTGCGTGGTCGAGCCTCCCACAGACACCAAGGTGAACAATCGGTCGTTCTGTTGGCGGCTCTAGGAGGTCGCGGTCAGCTATCCGCAGGCGGGCAGTTCCGACTGCCCGCCTGTTTTTCTTGGCTGGCCAATCGGCCATAGGCAGAATCGACTGGCGATCTTGTTGCCGAGATGTTAAGCTGCCACCGGAATCCAATTCTTGCCGTCGCCATTTTGCCGGCCAGGCTCCAGGCATCTGCTGTGGAGAACGGGTGACGTATTCAGAGATGTCGCGAAACGTCGAGACACGAGGGATCGCGAGTGAGAAGTTGTCGACCATCGTCTCCCGGACAGCACTCGCATGTCGGCTTGGATACAGGCATCTTCTTTCTGCTGTTTTATGTGCACGTCTGGCTGATCGTCGACCCTCGGTTGGTTGACCATGCCGTCGGCATCGTTTCGTCGTATTCGAGTCTCTCTTTCACCACGGGCTGGCCGTTCTTCCGCGAGCATTTGTTACGCCCCGGAGGAATTGTGGAGTACGTCACTCGCTTTTCCACTCCGTTCTTCTGCTGGGGCTGGCTCGGCGCGTTGATCGTGACCGCGGTTGCGTGGGGCACATGTTTCTCGATCGATGCGCTGACGCGTTTGGCCGGCTTGTCTCGAGGCATCGCTGTTCGCCTCGGTCCGCCCCTTCTCCTGCTGATGCTCTACGCCGGCTACAGCCAGCCCCTGCGTGTGGGGCTCTCGCTTCTGGTTGTGCTCGCAGGTTTCGGCTTCTACACGCGTGCGGCTCCGCGCAATCGAACGACCTTGTCGGTTGTCGTGCCTGCCATGTGCTTTGCCCTCTACTACATCGCCGGCTCGGCGAGCGTCTTGTTTCCAGTTCTCGTGGCGGTCTACGAGTTGCTGGTTCGCAGGCAATGGTTCGCCGGTCTGGCCGGCTTGTTTTGGGGCCTGGCGGTTCCTGCGATCTTGGGAACGGCGTGGCTCGGCTTCCCGTTGCGGAACGCCTATGCAGAGTTCCTGGCTCCCGTCTCAGGAGTCACCGTGGCAGACTGGCCGTATGTCCTCGCTCTTCACCTCTATTTTCCGGTGGTGTTGACAGGCGCCGCCTTGTGGAAGGCGATGATTGCCCGCCATGAGGGCAACGCCAGGAATGCTGCATCTCGAACACCCTCTCCGTCCCTATCGGCGAGATTTCAGCGATTCCTGCTGGCGGAGGAATCGAGCCGCCGTATGAAGACGGCTGCCGTCTTTCTGGGGGTGGCTGGTATTGTATGGTTCAACCACGTTCCTTACGCCAAAGTCGTCCTCAAGACAGATTACTGTTGCCGCCACGGCAAGTGGTCACAAGCCCTTGAAGCGGCCGCGAAGATGCCTTCTCGCCAATACAGCAGCCGGTTCAATCGGAATGTCGTGCTGGCCCTTTACCATACGGGCCGGTTGGGCGAAGAGATGTTCTGCTATCCCCAGACCAACAATACCGACCTGTACACCGTTTCAGAGGTGGAAGACGACGTTCTGCCCTATCTCCAGGTAGCTCGGTTCTTCATGGAAATTGGAGAAATCAATCGTGCCGAAAGGTATGCCTGTGAGGTGCTCACCGGGACAGGCGATCTGCCGGTCGTGTTGGAACAGTTGGCGACGATCAACATGGTCAAAAACCGGCCGCAAACGGCCAGAGTCTTTCTCAATGCCTTGAGCAAAAAGCCTTTGCATTGCCGAACTGCGCAGGAGAGGTTGCGGGAGTTGGGCGACGACCTTCGCATGGACGACGATCCCACGGTAAGCCGATTGCGCAAGGTCATGTTGACTCGGGACAGTGTTTCCTATGTCACCGGCGTCGAAGCGACACTGATGCGGCTTCTGGCACGGAATCGCCGCAACAAAATGGCATTCGACTTCCTATTGGTTCACTACCTGATCACCGGCCAGCCCAATCAGGTTGTCGCGAATCTGCAGTATCTGGAGGATTTCGGCTATCGCCGCATTCCCAGACATTTTCAGGAAGCGGTCGTCGCTCACGCCAGTGCGACTGGAGATTGGTCCCTGACCGACGAATATGGCGTTGCCCCCGAGATCCTCGGCCAGCAGGTATTATTAACGCAGATCCTGGCATCCGCCCCCAGCGAAGACGAAGCCGTGAAGGCGGCCATTGCCGCCGGCTTGGGCGACTCGTACCTCTTCTACTTACGGTTCGGCAGATCAGGTTTGTAGAAATGAAGAAGAACCGACGGCGCCATCTCATTCTGCTGGTCTTGGTCGTTGCGGCAAGCACGGCGGCGTGGGCAGTAGTGCCCAGGCGACGCAGCCGTGATGCGGACTCGGCAGCGAAGGTCGCGAGTCTGCCCAGAATCCACCCGGACTATTCGGAAATCGTGATCCCCCCGAACATCGCTCCGATGAATTTCGAAGTCTGCGAATCGGGTTCGCGTTTCCTTGTGAAAATCAGCTCCGAGAACGGCGATCCGATCGAGATCGGCACGCGCCGGTCGAGGATCTCAATCCCGGCAGATCCCTGGCGATCTCTCTTGCAGGCAAATCGAGGAGGAGACCTTCGTATCGACGTGTATGTGGAAGCAGCCGGGCAGTGGTGGCGGTATGAGACCATCGTCAATCGTATTGCAGAGGCCGACATTTCTCCCTATCTGGCCTATCGCCGGATCGGGCCCGTGCACTATCGATGGACAAGAGTCGGAGTGTATCAACGCGAAATGGGGACCTATCGAGAGTCGGTGGTCTTGGACGGAATGTCGCTCGAGACGGGGTGCGTGAACTGCCACAGCTTTGCGAACAACGATCCCGCGAAGATGCTGATCGGAATTCGCAGTCTCCGGTTCGGCAATGCCGCGATTCTCGCTGTCGGCGATCGGCTGGAAAAGATCGGAGCGAAACTGGGATACACCGCATGGCATCCCAGCGGGCGGCTGGCGGCCTATTCGATCAACAATGTGTGCCAGTTCTTCCACGCAGCCGGTACCGAGGTCCGCGATGTAATCGACGTGGATGCCGCGATCGCCTACTGCCGGTTCGACAACGGCAGCATGAGACTCGTGCCCCACGCGGCCGACAAGACCCGTTTGGAGAGTTACCCCGCCTGGTCTCCTGACGGGCAATATCTCTATTACTGCAGTGCGCCGATTCTGTGGACGGAGTCGGACCCTATGCCGCCGCCGCAATACGCGGACGTCAAGTATGACCTGATGAGGATTCGTTACGACATCGATACCGACCGTTGGGGCGAGCCGGAGACGGTTCTCTCGTCGCAGGAAACCGAACTGAGCATCCTGCAGCCGCGAATCTCCCCCGACGGCCGCTTCCTGTTGTTCTGCATGTGCCGCTACGGTTGCTTTCCCGTGTATCAACCGACCAGCGATCTGTATATGATGGACTTGGCCACGCGCGAGTACGCCCGACTGGAAATCAACAGCGAGTTCTCCGAATCGTGGCACTCCTGGTCGAGCAACTCCCGTTGGATCGCATTCAGCAGCCGCCGGGAAAACGGTGGGTTCTTCACGCGGTGTTACCTCAGCTTCGTCGACGAAGACGGTCGTGCTCATAAGCCGTTTGTCCTGCCTCAAGACGACCCGCAGTTCTACGATTCGTTCCTCGAAACCATCAGCGTGCCCGAATTGATCGACGGTCCCATTCCGGTTGCGGCCAAGGCTCTGGCAGACGTTGCACGAAGCAAGCCGGTGCTTGTCGATGCCATTACGGGCGCATCGAAGCCGGCTGCTAATTCGGATCCCTGGCAGACAGTCAGGGAGTAGCGATGCAGTGGTGCAGGACGGGACCCCGCGTATCACGTGTGAAGGAACAGCTCCACCCGAGCCTCGCAAGATCGGGATTCGAGCAGGGGAGGAATCTATCGTGCCGGGCTGCGGCAAGGTATCATAAACGGTTTCACGGAGCCCCGGTCGATGAAACGAAGAGTCAGCGGAAAACAGGGCGGCCGCCCCTCGGGTGGCGGCGGCGGACGTCAGCAGCCGAAGGGGGCCGGAAAACGCCGGGGGAGCAGGACTGCCCAAGGGTCGGCGGAGGAGGGAACACGACGCGGCAAACAGAAATCCGGGCGGACGCCACGCACGGGAAGACGGGGATCGACGCCGCGGCGGTCTAAGCCTGGTACCGGGGCGGCGGAGGGACCGGAGCGACTCCAGAAGGTGTTGGCTGCCGCGGGACTGGGAAGTCGACGGCAGTGCGAAGAATTGATCGTCACCGGTCGAGTCGAGGTCGATCACCAAGTGGTCATGCAATTGGGTACCCGGGTCGATCCGCAGCGCCAGCGAATCCGTGTCGACGGAGTCGAACTGCACCGCTCGGAAACGGTATGGTATGCCTTGAACAAGCCGGTTGGGGTGGTGTGTACGAACCGCGATCCGGGCGGACGCCCCCGGGCGGTGGATCTCGTACCCGAATCGAAAGCCAGGCTGTTTCCCGTGGGACGCCTCGACATAAACAGCGAAGGGTTGCTGCTGCTGACGAACGACGGCGAGTTGGCGAACCAATTGACGCATCCCCGATACGGAATCAAGAAAACCTATCGCGTCCTGGTGGCTGGCCAACCGACCGGTGAGATCTTGGCCCAATTGCGCCGCGGCGTTTACCTGTCGGAGGGATTGACCAAGATCACGGGCATCACCATCAAGCGGCACTACAAGAAGTCGACCGTTCTGGAAATGGTATTGGAGGAGGGCAAGAACCGGGAGATTCGGCGGGTTTTGGCCCGGGTGGGGCACAAGGTCATGCGTCTTGTCAGGATCGCCACGGGACCGATCAAATTGGGCGACCTGGAACCGGGCGCCAGCCGGCGTTTAACCCAGAAGGAAATAGAATCGCTCCGGCGGCATGTTCGGGAGGCCAGATCATGAGTTGCGGCTGCAAACCGACCTATCCCGACCGAACCTGGCATGGGGCGGCCGAGGTGATCGAGAATACTGCCGTGGCGGAAGGAACTTACCGTATCCGTCTCGTCTGCCCCCATTTGGCAGCCCACGCCGTGCCCGGCCAATTCGTCATGCTTCGGCTAAGAAGCGGTGACGATCCCCTCTTGGGACGCCCTTTGGCAATGTATGAGGTCGTCCTCAACGATGCCGGAGAACCGTGGGCTCTCGACATCGTCTACCTGGCCATCGGCAAAATGACCAGATGTCTGGCGATGGTGGGAAGCGGCGAACAGATCGACGTATGGGGGCCCCTTGGAAACGGGTTTCCGGCGGAACCGGTCGACCATTTGATCATGGTCGGCGGAGGAATCGGTCAGACGCCTTTTCTGGCGTTGAGTCAGGAGGCGCTCGGACGTCGGGCCTACGGGCAGGCGGATCGGAGGCCCGGTTGGGCGAAGCGAGCGACTCTTTGCTACGGGGCGCGTAGTGAACGATTGCTGGCGTGCGTTGACGATTTCTGCAATGCCGGCGTCACGGTCCGGTTGGCTACCGACGACGGCTCCACGGGGCATCGCGGTCTGGTGACCGATCTGATCGAGCCCCTGGTGGGCGAATCGGGAGGATCGTGCCGAATCGTATCGTGCGGGCCGGAGCCAATGCTCAAAGCAGTGGTTGAAATCGCTCGCCGACTTGGCGTGCCGTGCCAAGCGTCGCTGGAAACCCCGATGGCCTGCGGAATGGGAATCTGCTTCAGTTGCGTCACCAAGATCCGGGACGATGCCGGGGGATGGGACTACCGCCGTACCTGTATCGATGGCCCCGTGTTCGACGCGGAGAAGATCGTGTTCGACTGACCCGGATAATTCATGGGTGGCACGCTCAGAGCGTAGCGATGGGCGTGGTGACCTGACCAATCACGCCCATCGCTACGCTCTGAGCGTGCCACCCAGTACATTGTGCCACCCAATACGGTGTCTCTGAGGGGACTGCCTTTGGCCCGTTTGCCTGCAACGCACAAGGCTCCGGCGAAAGCAGTTCACCGGAGCCCATTCCTGGTTTTGGTGCGCCGAAACCATCAGGCCTGTTTGAGGGCCTTGATCTTGGCCGACATTCTGGATTTGAGGCGTGCCGCCGCATTGCGGTGGATGATATTGCGGGCACCGGCTCGGTCAAGCTTCTTGGTGGCCAGGCGGAATTCGGTCTCGGCCCGCTCGACGTCGGCTGCCTTGATCGCTTCGCGGACCTTGCGGCATTGGGTGCGGAGGTCGCTGCGGAGCGAGCGGTTGCGGGCTCGGCGTTCCACATTCTGAAGAAGTCGCTTCTTGGCGCTCTTGGTATTGGGCATAGGTCGTTTCTCAAAAAACGCTGTGTATTCTTGCGCGGGGTTCTATACCCCGTCATTAGATGGGTAATTGTGGTTCCAGCCAGGAAACCCTTAATCTTCTCGGTTTTGGGCGATCTTGTCCAGTAGCGCAGCCACGTCTTTGTAACCAAAATCCATGGCGGCCAGGGTTGTGCCGTATTGTTCGGCCGCATCGTAGTTCTTCAGGCCGAGTTCGAGCTTGGTGGCGTGGTAGAGGGCGTCTTTCTTGTTCTTCTCGTCCTGGTCAGAGATCTCGCGGACGGCATTGGCGTAATGGTCCGAGGCGAGCTTGTACTGCTTGATCTGCTGGAAGCACTTGCCGAGTTCCAGTTGGCACAACCCGTGGTGTTTCGGATCGTTTCTGGCCTGCTGGAACTGCTGGATGGCCTCGTTCCACTTCCCCAACTGCTGATAGCGTTGGCCGAGTTTCAGGTGATAACTGTTGTTGCTTGGATATCGCTCGACCAGGTGCTCGTAGTGTTCCGTTTCCTTGAGGGCCAATCGAGCACGAGCAACCTTGTGCGCCTTATTCGCCTCATCAGAGCCGGTTTCCTGGGCTTCTCTCTCGGCTCTCGCCACAAGCTCGCGGAGATGGCGCATCTGGATATCCTCCAACTTCTCCAGGATATCCAGATCATCGGGAAACTCTTCCCGAGCCTTGGCCAGGATTCTCTCGGCCGGCTCCAGATTGTCGGCTCGCATGTAGAGGTTGGCCAATTCGTCGTAGGCCGCCTTGTCGCGAGGATTCTTGGCGATCTGGCGTTTCAGTTGTTCTTCGGGCGAGAGTTCGTCTCGCTGGACCCCGGCGGTGGAGGATGGAGCTTTCTTGACGTCGCGGCTCGTTTCGGCATTCTCGTAGCCGCCTCGGACCACCGTCATTTCGGCTGCGATCTGGCCGATCTGCCGTTGTGCCTCTTCGTCGTCGGGCTTGGCCTTGAGAACTCGCCGCCAGCAAAGCTCGGCCAGTTCGAATTCTTTTCGCTCTCGGAAGACAGGGCCGCACACGCGATTGATATGAAGGTCGTCGGGGTTGAATTTCAAGGCAAAACGCAGGTATACTGCTTGCGTTTCGCTGTGATCCATGTGTCCGCAGGCATCGGCCATGGCGAGGAACGTGGAAGTATCCCGGGGGTTCGCTTTCAACGCCGACAGCCCGCTCTTGATGACCCCCTTCCAGTCCTTCTTCAGCGAGGCGGCCTTGACCCCGCCCTTGGAGCCAAAACCGGCGAACATCGACCCCTTCTTCTTGTCGCCATGCTTCTGAAACAGGTTGGCCAGGCAGGTCTGCGTATAGACGACGTTGCCCGGGTCTGCGATAACGCATTGCGAGAACAATTCGTGGGCATAATCGTGGTTGCCCTGCCCCAAGAGCGTGTTGGCTCGCTGGAAGAGCTGCTGCAACCTGCGATCGGGACCGCCGCTGCCGGAGGTGCTGGATTGTTCTGTCATGGGCGGGGATGCCTGGGGTTGAAAGCCGACATGGCCCCGGCGTAGAGTACCGCTAGTCCCCCACGCCGAGTGGAATTGACCATCCAGTTATTCTAACATGTTGATACGACAGCACAACGGTGCGTTTTCTGCGACCAGCCTATCGAGAGACACCAGAGTGATGACCCGGGAACACCGCGAGAGAATCGGTCGAGTCTACCTCGTTGGGGCGGGGCCGGGTGACCCAGGATTGATTACCCTGCGAGGCGTCGAGTGCCTTGCGCAAGCCGATCTTGTACTCTACGACTATCTAGTGGATCCGCGGGTCCTGCTTCACGTCAGAGGTGGAGCCGAACTGGTCTGTCTCGGGCACCATTGCCGGCAGCGAACCATCGGCCAGGACGAAATCCACGAGAGGATGATCCTCGCAGCAAGCCAAGGCAAAACAGTGGTTCACCTTAAAGGGGGGGATCCGGTTGTGTTCGGGCGTTCGGCTGAGGAGACCGAGACGCTCCGCGCCGAAGGGATTCCGTTCGAGATCGTGCCGGGAGTGACGGCGGCACTGGCGGCAGGAGCTTGCTCAGAGATTCCCCTGACCCATGCAGATCACTCTTCGTGCTTGGCGTTGGTGACCGGCCAACAGCGAAGCGGCAAGCAGGGTGTGCCTCTCGACTACGGAGGGTTGGCGAGATTTCCGGGCACGCTTGTGTTCTACATGGGGATCCGTTCGGCCGCCCAGTGGAGCGAAGGGTTGGTTCAGGGGGGCATGTCGCCCGACACGCCGGTGGCCATCGTGCGCCGATGCACGCTCCCCGATCAGACTACGGTCCGCTGCACGTTGGGAACGATCACCGAAACGATCCGCCGGGCGGCGATACGGCCCCCAGCCGTGACGATTGTCGGCGAAGTGGCGGGGCTGCCGCCGTGCTTGTCGTGGTTTGCATCGCGGCCGCTCTTCGGCCGGACGATCCTGATAACGCGTCCGCAGCATCAAGCAGCGATGCTTGGCAGGCGGTTCTCCGAGTTGGGGGCACGAGTTCTGGTTCAACCTACGATCGAGATCGGTCCCTGCGAGGACTGGAGACCCGTCGATGACGCCATTTCGCGACTCGACGAATTCGACTGGCTGGTTTTTTCCAGTGCCAACGGTGTGGAATGTCTGTTGACGCGGGTGTTTTCCCTGGGCTGCGACTTGCGGGCCCTGGGCGGGCTTCGACTGGCTGCGATCGGACCGGGAACTGCCGAGGCGCTGACATGCTGGCACCTGACCGCCGACCTTGTGCCCGCCGAATATCGGGCCGAAGTGCTTGCCGATGCATTGGCTGTGCACGCCGCCGGAAAGCGAGTGCTTTTGGCCAGGGCGAGCCGAGGAAGAGAGGTACTCGCCGAACGTCTGCGTCAGTCAGGTGCGGCGGTGTCGCAAATTGTTGTCTACACCAGCAACGACGTGGAGCAGATCGATCCGCACGTGGAAGCCGCGCTCTTGGGCGGCGAGATCGACTGGATTACGATCACCAGTTCCGCGATCGCCCAGTCGGCCGTGCGGCTCTTCCACTCGGGTTTGGAGAGTGCGAAAACGGTGAGTATCAGCCCGATCACTTCGGAGACGCTACGGAGCCTCGGACATGAGCCTGCCGCCGAGGCAAACGAGTACACAATGGAGGGCGTGGTTGAAGCAGTGCTGAGGGCAGAAAGGAAAGATGCGGCGTCTCGGTAGTTTCTTGCCCGTCTTACTCAGACCTGTTCCCGAAAGGTGGACCAACTGAGGTAACCGAGAACGATTGAGCAAACCACGAAACCGATGTCCATTGTTTTGCTGGCGCGATCGAACGGTGCTCCAATCGCAAGGTCGAGCCCAAACACGATCAAGACAAGGGCCGAGATGGCTAATCCGAGGATGCAGAGGGCTTTGGCCATTGAAAGGGTTCCCAGGAACACCTGTAGTGTTTCGCGGACTAACGTATTCTCCCAAGAATACCCAGCATATTCTAATATAATTCGCTTGCGATGCTACCTCTACCGCCAAAGTGTCATCTGAATGACCATTTCAGGTGATAAACGTTGGCGGCACTAACGGGATTCTCGCTTGCAGCGATCGCCACGATTGGGCACGAAAGGACGGATTCTCATGGGCGAAAAGGGCTGTTTGGACGACGGTTCGGGCCGCTGGGAGGGGTTCCGCAAGGAAATGCCGGTTGCCCGCCGCTGGGCCTATTTGGATCATGCGGCCGTCTCTCCCCTTCCGGCGAGGGCCCGAGAGGCATTGCTCCAATGGGCCGGGCAGGCCTGCGAGGACGGCGACGTCCATTGGCCCCGATGGGCAGCACGGGTCGAAGAACTTCGTCGATCGGCGGCCAGTATGCTTGGAGCTACCCCCGAAGAGGTCGCGCTTCTACGTAGCACCAGCGAGGGGGTTAATCTGGTCGCTGAAGGCTTTCCCTGGCGGCCAGGTGACAATGTGGTGACCTTGGCCGACGAGTTCCCCACGAATCAGTACGCCTGGCTGAATCAGGCGGAACGCGGGGTGGAGACCCGTCGTGTGCCGGTGGGCCCCGAGGGGGTGGAACTCGACGCGATCGCCCGGGCTTGCGACGCCCGCACGCGGATCGTGACGATCAGTTGGGTCAGCTTTTGTACCGGACGGCGTCTCGATCTCGATCGACTTGTCCAGTTGGCCCATGATCGAAACGCCTTGCTGTTCGTCGACGCGATTCAGGGACTGGGAGTCTTCCCGCTCGACGTAAGCAAGACGCCGGTTGATTTCCTGGCGGCGGACGGCCACAAGTGGATGCTCGGTCCCGAGGGGGCGGGGATTTTCTATATCCGCCGCGAGCATCTCGACCGTCTGCGGCCGATTGGTCTGGGCTGGAACAGTGTGGTCCACGCCCACGATTTCACCCGCATCGAGCTGAACCTCAAGGATGCGGCCGACCGCTACGAGGGTGGATCGCAGAACATGGCGGGAATGATCGGGCTGGCGTCGAGCATCGAACTGCTGCTCGAACAGGGGCAAGCAGCGCTCGCCAAGCGGATCGAAGAAACCACCGACCTTGCCTGCCAGCGACTTCAGTCAATCGGCGCCCGGATCGTAAGCGACCGAACTGCCGGTCGCAAGAGCGGGATCGTCGCGTTCGAGATACCGGGGCGGGATCCGATGAAGCTGCGAGAGAAGTGCCTGGCGGAAGACGTGGTCCTGAGTTGCCGGGCGGGGCGGCTAAGGATTAGCGTGCACGGGTACAACAACGTTGAAGATCTCGATCGGCTGGTCGATGCCCTGAGCGGCCGACTCAATCCGACAGGGATCAACTGTACGGCATAGCGGAATTGAGCCCGAAGGGCGTGTCCCCGTCTTAATCATAGTCTTGTTTGTAATCCTAATCCCGTCTTGACTCTCCGCTCGCCCAGGCACGAATGAGCGGACGTGAGAGCCTGGGGCGTAGATCGGGATTAAGATTACGATTAAGATCATGATTATCACCAGAAACGATCAGGTGCGGTTCGAGGCTCTTAACCCCGGTAGCAACGATGAGTGAATTGAGTCCCCGTCAGGCGGTTTATCCCGGTTCGTTCGATCCGATCACGCTCGGCCATCTCGACGTCATGGAACGCAGCAGCAGACTCTTTGATCGGCTGATCATCGGGGTGGGGGTGAACATTGAAAAGGAGCCGATGTTTGACGAAGTCGAGCGGGTCGATTTGATCCGGACGGCAACGGCACACTTGAAGAACGTCGAAATCCGGGAATTCCACGGGTTGGCCGTGGAATTCGTGAAATCGTGCGGGGCCTGCGTAATGATCCGCGGGGTCCGGCCGATTACCGACATCCCGGCGGAACTGACCATGATGATGGCCAATCGGCGTCTGGCCCCCGAGGTGGAGACGCTGTTCATGCTGGCAGACGGAGAGCTGGCCCACGTCTCCAGTTCGCTCATCAAGCAGATTGCGCCGCTTGCCGACGAAAAGGCGCTTGCCCGATTCCTACCGGCCAATGTGGTGGCGGCCGTGCGAGCGAAGGTGACGGGCGAGGAGTGAAAGGGGACCACGCCGGCGCCGGCTGGTCGGACCAGGTTCACTCCGCCAAGAGGAGATGCCGAACGACACTCGCCGGCAAGAGATTTCTCGCGAGGCCTACACCGTCCCTGACGCCAAATCGTCGAGAGATATGTCGATCGCTTTGGCAAGACGCGCGGCAATCCACGAAGGGCGTCAGTTCTTCTCCGACTCCCTCGGCCCTTGGGAGCTGAGATGGGTGCGGAGGTAGCGAGCCCGTTCAATGTTGCGGTCGGTGGTGTCGAGCTCCGTGCCGCTGAGCTTCTGCAGATGGGCTGGCTGGGTGTGGATGAACAGCTCGTTGATGACCGGGATCTTGAGGTCTTCGATCAGGCCGAGATTGATGCCCATCCGCACGCTCGAAAGCAGGTGCATGGTTTCTTCGGAGCTGATGGTCTGGGCGTTGCGGAGAATGCCGTAGGCTCGGGCCACCCGATCGTGGAGGTTCTCCTGTTTCTCTCGAACCAGGAAATCGCGCGCCTGTCGTTCGTACCCGATGATGACGGGAACGACGTCGCACACTTGCTTGATGATGTCTTCCTCGGCTCTGCCCAGAGTGACCTGATTGCTGATCTGGTAGAAGTCGCCCATGGCCTGAGAGCCCTCGCCATACAGACCGCGGACGGCGAGGCTGATCTTGTGCAGGCTGCGGAAGACCTTCTCGATATGCCGCGTCATGACCAGGGCGGGCAGATGGAGCATCACGCTAACTCGCATTCCCGTCCCCACGTTGGTGGGACAGGCCGTCAGGTACCCGAGGGTCTCGTCGAAGGCGTAGGTGACGTGCTGTTCGATCTGGTCGTCGATTCGATTAATCCGCTCCCAAGCGGTATCGAGGTCCAGGCCGCTCTGCATGACCTGGATCCGCACGTGATCCTCTTCGTTGACCATGAGGGAGAAATTCTCGGCCCGTCCGATGGTGACCGAACGAGCGCCCCGGCTTTCGGCCAGTTCGCGACTGATCAACTGGCGTTCCACGAGGAACTGGCGATCGACGCCGCCGAGGTCCTCCACGTTCACGCAGAGGATCTCTTCGTTCTGGGCAATGTCCTGGATGCTCTCGTGGAGATCGTTGAGGATATGGACGCGGTCCTGGTCGCTTGCCCGGCTGATGAACGGGTAGTCGGCGAGGTTGCGTGCAAGGCGAATACGACTGGAGATCACGATGTCGGATTCGGGGCCGACACCACGCAGCCATTCGCCGCTATAGCGAGTCAGGTCGTCAAGTTCCACGATGGAGTTCCGGAATCGGACAGCCAAGGCTGCCGGTCAGTTACAGGTATGAAAAACGGATGCAAGGGATGAACAAACCGATGCCGGCTCAACTGCGAGGCGGCTCCTCGGATCATGGTGCGGCATCTTCTTCAATGGCGCGGATTCGGTCGCGAAGCTCGGAAGCCTTTTCGTATTCCTCGCGAGCAACGGCCTCCTTCATTTCGCGGCGCAAACGAATGAGCTGGGTTCGCTGGTGACTTGTGCCCGGGTTTCCTTTCGGCGACTTGCCCGCGTGCTGCGATTCTCCGTGGATGTTGAGAATCAGGGGTTCGAGCTGCGACTGAAAGCAGAGGTAATCATTCGGACAACCCAGCCGTCCCTGACTGCGGAATTCGTAGAAGGTAATCCCGCAAACGGGGCAAGCCTGCTGGTCGAGCTTTTCCAATTCCTCGGCCGTCTGCCCGACGGCCATCTGTTGGGCCATTTGCTGGGCCATATGCTGGGCCATCGCGGCAGCCATCCCCTTGCCGGCCACGGTCTCCTCGGCACCGGCAGTCAGGTACTGCCGGGCATGATCCTCGCAGAGATGCAGTTCCTGAGGAGTGCCGTTGGTCAGTTCCGTGATGTGGCACGTGGCCGGCTTGTCACACTTCTGACACTTCATGGCACGAAATCCAGAGGAACGCGGGAAGTCAGCAAGTCGGTTGACCGACCGACGCGACGAAGCAAACGTCCTCGTTGGACGCAGGGAAAAATGGACGCTGCCAACAGGATTCTATCACTACCCTCAGGGGTGTCAAGGCGAGTGGAGTCAAAGGGATACGTCGCGCTGGAATCTCAGAATAGGGGGGCCTGAAGGCCCGTTGCCGTGGCTGTTGGGCCGCCGGGGAGTGGGCGATGCCTTCGCTGCATGCCGGCAGGAGTCGGGGGGGCGATGTTCCTTGTGGGGAGGGGGCGACGCTGGTAAAGTGAACCTTTTCCCGACCCGGCGACTCCCACAGGGCGGCAAGGCCGCCAACCAGGACGAGGTACTGCTTGGCCGAAACGGCTCCCTCCCGTTGCTCGCTGTATTTCGGTCGCTGTATTTCGGATGAGAGTTCACCGTCATTGAGGTCCGTGCAGGGTGGTGCGGCTGGCAGCTTGTGAAAGGGAACCATTGGCAGTGAAGCACTTTCCCGAGTTCGAGCGATTCTGCGATCTTGCCGACGGCGGCGCCGATCTGGTGCCCGTCTATCGTCGCCTGGTCAGCGATTCGCTTACACCGGTCTCCGCCTTCCACAAGCTCGACGCCGGCCGGTGCTCCTGCCTGGCAGAGAGCGTCGTCGGGGGCGAGAAGGTGGGCCGATACAGCTTTCTGGCCACGCATCCGTTTCTGGAGATCGAGGCCTATGCCAACCGCGTGACGATCAGTTCGCACACGGGGGTCTCGGCGTCGGGAGAGCCGATTTTGGAGACGCGGCAGTTCGCGACCGCCGACCCGCTGAAGGAATTGCGCCAGCGGATCGAATCGGTTCGGGCGGCGACGTTGCCGGAACTGCCGCCGTTCTGCAGCGGCGCGGTCGGCTATGCTGGTTACGATACCGTGCGATACGTGGAGCATCTACCCAACGCGCCCGCCGACGATCGTCAGGTGCCAGACCTGGCCTTTGCCTTCTACGATCAGATGGTGGTGTTCGACAATGTGACCAAGACGATCGTCGTGGTCGCCATGGCGCGATTGGACCGCGCCGCCGGCGACCGGCGCCGCGCCTACGAGACGGCCTGCCTGCGGGTCGACGAGATCGTCGACCGGCTTGGCTCCAGGTCGGGAGAACTCAAGCCCGTCGATATCGATACGAGCGGCGAGACCCGGCTGGCCTGGCAATCGAACTTCACCCAGGAAGACTTCGAAGCGGCCGTCAGAAAATGCGTCGAGTACATCAAGGCGGGCGATATCTTCCAGGTCGTGTTCAGCCAGCGTCTCGAAGTACCGATTCGCTCGCATCCGTTCCAGATTTACCGCAGGTTGCGGGTGGTGAACCCCAGCCCGTTTATGTTCTACCTGCGAACGCCGGGCGTGACGCTCGTAGGCAGCTCGCCGGAAATCATGGTCCGCGTCGTCAACGGGCAGATCACCACCCGGCCCCTTGCCGGAACACGCCCGCGGGGCAAAACCGAGGAAGAAGACCGGCGGCTCGGCGACGAGTTGCTGGCGGATCCCAAGGAGTGTGCCGAACACGTGATGCTCGTCGACCTGGGACGCAACGACGTGGGACGGGTCTCCCAATACCGCTCGGTGAACGTCACCGACGTGATGACGATCGAACGGTACAGCCACGTGATGCACATTACCTCGAACGTGACGGGCCATCTGTCGCCGGGTAAGACGGCCTTCGACGCACTCCAGTCGTGCCTGCCCGCCGGCACCGTTTCCGGGGCCCCGAAGGTGCGAGCCATGGAGATCATCGATGAGTTGGAACCCCATCGGCGGGGACCCTATGCCGGGGCCGTCGGCTACATCGACTTCAGCGGCAACATGGATACTTGCATTGCCCTGCGAACGATCGTCGTTCAGGGCGACAAGGCCTACGTGCAGGCGGGCGCCGGGATCGTGGCCGATAGCATTCCCATCAACGAATGGAATGAAACGCTTAACAAGGCCCGCGGCCTGCTCAAGGCCATCGAACTGGCGGAAATAGAGGAGAAGTAGCCGGGCAAAGAAGGTAGCCGGCACTCTCCGAGTGCCGTCCACAGAGTCATCACACGAGATCCCCACACCGTTGGCCTCCCCGCCCCAGGCCCCCCCAAGTACAAGAACAGCCGATGAAGATCGATAGAATTGACATCTACCTGGCAGCCTTGCCGCTCAAACGTCCGCAACAAACCCCCGCCGGTGCGATCGGCAAGCTCGAGACCGTACTGATACGGATGCGAAGCGGCGACCTGTCCGGATGGGGGGAGGCGTCTCCCGGCACGGCTCCGTTGGGCGGCCAATGGGCCGGAGGTTCCTTTGCTGCCCTCCGCGACTGGCTGGCTCCCGCGGTGATCGGGCAGTCGCTTGCCAACGGCGACGCACTAGCGGAGCGGCTGGCGCCGTTTCGGGGAAACCAGTACGCCAAGGCGGCGCTCGACACGGCCTGGTGGGACCTCAAGGCTCGGGCCGAAGGCAAGCCGCTGCACCAAGTGCTGCAGGGCAAACGGGATTGGGTCGCCCTGGGCGTCTCGCTGGATCGGACCGAAACGATCGAGGAGTTGTTTGCGGCAATGCACGCGGCCTTTGACGCGGGATTTGCCCGGATCGAGCTGAAGATGCGTCCCGGCTGGGACGTCAACATGATCAACGTGGTTCGCCAGGAGTTCGGCACCGAAACGCTGCACGTCGATGTGGAAGGGGCAATGACCCTCAGCAACATGGAGACGTTGTGCCGCCTGGACGACTTCATGCTGGCCATGGTGGAGCAGCCTTTGATGCCCGACGACCTGGTCGGGCACGCCATGGTTCAGGAGGCCCTGCGAACTCCGATCTGCCTCGAGGAATCGATCGTCTCAACCGACCACGTGGAAATGGCCCTCGACCTGAAGAGCTGCAAATTCATCAACCTGGGGGTCGGCCGCGTCGGGGGTCTGACCCCGGCCGTGGCAATTCACAATGCCTGCCACGCGGCCTGCACGCCTTGCCGGGTGGGGGCCCTCCTCCAGTCGGCGATCGGCGTGCGGCACGGCCTGGCGTTCGCGTCCAAGGAAAACTGCACCTATCCAGCCGACTGGATCGATCCCGCCGAGGCGTTCGAGTTCGACCTGGCCGAGGCCCCGGCGCTAGCCCGGTCGGGCGACGACTCGGCATTGGCCGCCCGACTGTGGACCGAGCCGGGAATCGGTGTCGAACCGGATGCCGAACGACTGGAGAAGTGTTGTATCAACCAGGCGGAAGTCGCCTGAGTTGTCGTAACCTGGACAGGACGACGAAACCATGATCTGCGTGATTGCGACAATTCGGGTGGCTGACGGTCGGCGCGACGATTTTCTGGCGGAATTTCGCAAGATCGTACCGTTGGTTTGCGAAGAGACAGGGTGTATCGAGTACACGCCGATGGTCGACATTCCCACGGAGATCGACGCCCAGGCCGAGCCGGCCGAATCGGTTGTTTTCGTGGTGGAAAAGTGGGAATCGGTGGACGCGCTGGAGGCTCACCTGGTGGCTCGTCACATGGTCGAATACCGCAAGCAGGTCAAAGAGTTGGTCACGGGATCGGAAATCCGCATCCTGGAACCCGCGTAGAAGCGAGTTGCGGACGGGGCATGTAGGTGCCCGGCACCTACTGAGCCCGACCCCCACCGAACCGAGCCAAACGCTTCCCTGCGAGGCCGATTCCGCCTAAACTCAGAGGCAGCAGAAGATCGTCCTTATGGGGTCGACCCGGGCGAGGGTCGGGTCGGCGAGACTGGGGTGGTGGTTTGCAGGGTGGTTGCCCGATGGAACGAGACGGTAGCAGAGGTTCCCGGCTTGGCAGATGGCTGCTGTTCTTGACATTGGCCGCGGCGATCTGCATTCCCGGCTGCAAAGGTTGCAGTTGTCGCAGCAGCCGCAGTCGTGCGCAGACCCCGGAGGAGCTGGAGAAGGAGTTGCAGGAGCGACAGGAGCGGCTTCGTGAGCAGGCGAAGAAGGCACCCCTTCGCGAACTTCGCTACGCCTCACTGCCTCACGGTCCGATGGGCGGTTTCCCCAAACTGGGGGATCCGGCTCAGAAGGCCTGTTTCCTGAAGCCGGGGCATTGGACGACGACCACTTTCTCGGCCGTTGCCAACAACTTCGATATCACCGGCAATCTCGATCTCGCCGCAGGCGAAAAAACATCTCTGCCGGGCATGCCGTTCGCCGTGACCACGAAGCGATCGGTGGCATTTCCCAAGGGGCAGGCCAGAACCATCGATACGGTCTTCTATTTGCCGGAGACGCCAACCGTCCCCATGCTGGCAACCCTCGATGCACGGCGGCGCTCGGGGGGATACTATTCGTTGTTCCCACCAATCAGCCGCATACCTTACTACCAGTTCCATTTTCTGGTGCTGGCTCGCTATCCGGAACTGTACGGATACCTGAAAACGCTCGACGCTGTGGGGACCCGGGCCAACGAGCATTATCGGGTCTCGCTGATCTCGCCGGGGCGGCGAACTCCGATCCCAAGCCAGTCGCTGTTCTGGACCAGTACGGCCTACGTGCTCTGGGACGACGCCGACCCCGAGGCCTTGAGCCTGGAACAACAGGTGGCCCTGCTCGACTGGATCCACTGGGGCGGCCAATTGATCATCAGCGGTCCCGAGACGCTGGAAACGCTCAACAACAGTTTCCTGAGCGATTACCTGCCGGCCAAAGGCGATGGAACGGTTGAACTGACGGCAAACGACCTCGACGAAATCAACCGCCACTGGAGTCTGCCGATCCGCAAACTTCCGGCCCCGCCCTTGAAACCGATTTCCAGGTGGTCCGGGGTGAAACTGAACAAGCATCCCGACGCACAATATGTTCCCTTCACCGGCAACCTGGTGGTGGAGAGGCGGATTGGCCGGGGCAGGGTGGTGATTTCGGCCTTCAAATTGAGTGGTCGCGAGATCGTCAGTTGGCCTGGCCTGGACGGGTTCTACAATGGCTGCCTGATGCGGCGCCCCGCTCGCCGTTTCACCGGCTCGCCCATGGCGGGAGATCTGGCCGACTATTCCGTCCATTGGGCGGATGGGGCTCGCGTGGGGTCGCGGTATAGCACGGAGTGGGTCTCTCAACTGCGCTATTTCTCACGGGACGTCGGACGGCGTGCCAGCTTGGCCTCCGGGGAGATGATCGCTCTGGCTGATGTGAATCCTCCGAGCCAACCGACCTCCGGGTTAGTGGCTCCTGAGGAAGGATTGCAGCAGGTGCCGGTGATGAACTACGCGGCCTGGAACGACTTCAGTGCCGTGGCTGACGCCGCTCGAGAGGCGCTCTCCGATGCGGCCGGGATCGAGGTGCCCGACCGCAGCTTCGTCGTGTGGATCGTGGCCGGCTACCTGGTGGTGCTCGTGCCGCTGAACTGGCTGGTTTTCAAGATCCTCGGGCGCGTGGAATGGGCCTGGGTTGCCGCCCCGGTGATCGCCGTGGTCTGTGCGATTGTGGTAATTCGGCAGGCCCAACTCGACATCGGCTTCGTCCGCGCCGAGACCGAGGTGGCGGTGGTCGAGATGCAGGCTGGCTATCCTCGCGGCCACGTGACCCGCTATTCGGCGTTCTATACGTCGCTGGGCACGGGCTACGAGTTTCAATTCGACGACGTGAACACGCAGATTCTGCCCTTCCCGACGACAGGGGATCCCGCAACAACCGGTCTGAAGCTTGGAGAGTCGCCCCAACGAGTTGCCTATCGGTACGGCTCCGAGGTTCGGCTCGAAGACCTGAGGGTGCGGTCCAGTTCGGCCCAGATGACCCACTGCGAACAGATGCTCGATCTGGGCGGGGGAATTCAGTGGCTCGAACCCAGTTCGGGCGTGCACCGTGTCGTCAACCGCACGAGCTACCAGTTGCGCGATGCGGGGGTCGTCCGCAAGACGGCCGATGGGCGGCTTATGACGGCCTGGGTGGGCACGATCGACGCGGAAGGCAGCGTCGATTTGGCCGGCCGATGGGAGCCGGCTGCTGCCGACGAGAAAGCTGCCAGCCTGTGGCCCGATCGGCGCAATCGGGTGCCGCAGACCGGCCCGGGGCAAGACGCGGGTACGCTCACCTTGCGGCCGCTGCTGCGACTTGCGGAACAGACGGCTCAGATGCAGCCCGGCGACGTCCGGCTGATCGCCTGGACCGACGAGCCCTTGCCGGGAATGAAAGTGCGGCCTTCCGCTCCGCAGAAGCGGCGTCTGGCCCTGGTGGTTGCCCATCTGGAATACGGCTTCGGCGAGCAGCCCCGGCCGGACAAGAATACCCGTTACGATTTCACCAGGAAGGTGCCGGTCTTCCGCGACGACGGAACCCTTCCCGACGAGGAGAACGAGGCCGGCGGCGAGACTGAGGATTCCAGCCCTGAGAACGGACTGCAAGATACCTGACGATTCACGGCGAAAATGATCGAACTCATCGACTTCACGAAACGTTACGGCGACCTGGTGGCGGTCGATCACCTGAACCTGAAGATCGAGCCGGGTGAAATGTTCGGCTTCATCGGCCCCAACGGCGCCGGCAAGAGCACGTCGATCCGCTTCCTGGCCACGCTGCTCAAAGCCACCGGCGGCGAGGGGATCGTCAACGGCTTCAGCGTCAACCGGCAGCCGCTCGACGTTCGCCGCAGCATCGGCTACATGCCCGACAGCTTCGGCGTCTACGACGGCATGAAGGTCTGGGAGTTCCTCGACTTCTTCGCCGTGGCCTACCAGATTCCCCGGTCGGGACGCAAACAGGTCATCGGCGACGTGCTCGAGTTGCTCGACCTGACGGGCAAGCGCAACGATTTCGTCAATAGCCTCTCGCGGGGCATGAAACAGCGGCTGTGCCTGGCCAAGACGCTGGTCCACGATCCGCCGGTACTGATCCTCGACGAACCGGCCAGCGGTCTCGACCCTCGCGCCCGGGTGGAGGTGAAGGCGTTGCTCAAGGAACTGCGCCGCATGGGCAAGACGATCCTGATTTCGAGCCACATCCTCACCGAGTTGGCCGACTGCTGCACCTCGATCGGCATCATCGAACGCGGCCGGCTGCTGATGCACGGGCCGATCGACGAGGTGTATCGCCGAATCCGTGGGAACCGGACGATCGTCATCAAGTTCATCGACAAGCAGGAAGTCGGCGTGTCGATCATCCGCAGTCTCGCCGAAACCCGCGAGGTCCAGATCGAGAACAGTAAAGTCACCGTCGAACTGGCGGCCGACGACGACCAGATTTCCGCCCTCATGCAGCGTCTCGTAGCCGAAGGCGTCCGTATGTACTCCTTTGCCGACAAAGAACCGACCCTCGAAGACGTGTTCATGCTCGTCACCAAGGGAGCAGTGGCGTGACGAGAAAAGGAAACACGAAATCCGAAGCACGAAATCCGAAACAAATCCAAAGCACAAGACGGATAAATGACAGAAATGGACGAGTATTGAGCCATTTCAGCGAGCAGGACGAGCATCTTCGTTTGAAACATTCGAACTTCCTGTTTTGAATTTGTTTCGGATTTCGAGATTTGTGTTTCGGATTTGTGGTGTATTGGTATTCTCCAATTGATTGGCCATCCTTCTCATGCTCTTGCTCGAAAACCCCGTTCTGCAACGCGAACTCTTGGTCAACCTGCGAATGCTGCGGGCGTTCCTGTTGTTGTTTGCCTACATCGCGCTCTTGGGATTGGTCGTCTATGCGGCGTGGCCCCAGGCCGATCGGCTCAATCTGACCGAGACGCCCGAGGAAGCCAAGCGGCTCATCAATATGTTCTTTCTCGGACAATACGTGCTGCTGTCGTTGATGACCCCCAGTTTCGCCGCGGGGACGATCACCGGGGAGAAGGAACGCAAGACCTACGAGATGCTGCTGGCCAGTCCGATGCGTCCCGGGGCGATCGTCACGGGCAAACTGTTCGCCGCCATGGCGCACCTGGCAGTGCTTGTCTTCTGCTCCCTGCCGATCGTCATGCTGTGCCTGCCGCTGGGCGGGGTCCACTATTCGGAAGTGTTGGGAACCTACGTGGCCATGGCCGCTTCGGTGATCACCTTCGGCATGATCAGCGTGGCCGCCAGCAGCTACTTCCCTCGGACTGTGGCGGCACAGGTCGTTTCCTATCTGATTATCCTCCCCCTGACCTTGGCCGGCATCATCTTCTACGGTGTGTTTCAGGAACTGGCGGCCTTTCGCTTGACGGTTCTCGTCGGATTCGTCCCGGCGGGTTGCGTGGTCTTCTGCGGGGTGTTGATGGCGATGGTCTGCCGGCGTTTAATGCATCCGCCCGACGTGGGGGCTGAGGCCCAGGAGGTCGTCGACCTGGAAGAAGAACAACGCGAAGCGATCGGCATGGTGATTCGCAGCGATCAGTTTCCCGACAGTCTCTTCGCTCCGCCCAAGCGAAGCGACTTCATGTCCGACACCGTCAATCCGATCTACGACAAGGAGATGCGGAGCGAACTGTTCGGGCACGGCACGCTCATGCTGCGGCTGGTCATCCAACTGAGCATGGGCCTGGCACTGCTCGTGATGGCGGTTTGCCTCTACATCAAGCCGGCATGGGCGCCGTGGTACACCAGTTACGTGCTGCTGTTCAACATGCTCGTCGGCCCCGTGTTTGCCGCGGGCAGCATTACCAACGAACGCGAACGGCAGACGCTGGAGATCCTGCTCACGACCACGCTCTCGCCTTGGCAGATTCTGGCGGGCAAGGTCTATTCGAGCCTGCGGATCTCGGTCGTGCTGACCAGCTTCCTGGTCTGGCCGCTGCTGCTGGCCTGGTTGCTGCCGCCCTGGACCTATTGGGCCGACACGCTCACCATGGTGCTCTATTTGGTGATCATTCTGGTCACCTGTCTGACGACCACGACGATGGGAATGTTCTCGTCGCTGCTCTGCCGGCGCACGTCGGTCAGTCTGACAGTCACCTACACGGCTGTGATCCTGCTGTTTGCCGCTCCGATTGCCGTGAAGGGCTTTGCGGACTTGATCTATCCGAATCAGGAGATGACGCGGGCCCTGCGCGAGATCCTGTTCGTCAGCCCGTTTGCCGCCACTTTCAGCCTTCCCCTCACCGGCGTTACCGACGCGACCAACGTGGGCGCCGGCTGGTCGGACCTGACCGCCTTCCTGTTTCTAATGACCTATGTCGTTGCCGATTTCCTCATGATCAGTTCGATGATCGGGCTGTTCAACCGCCGCTGGCGAGTGGCGATCTGAGGCAAGCGGCTGCCGCGATCACTCCCACACTCAATCTCCCAAATGGGGCTTCACCGTAATCCCCTCGGTCCCCATCCTCACCGTCACCGCCCCAATCTCCCCCGCATAGAGCACCTCCGCGCCTGCGGCGCGATACGCTTCTGCCACCGGCTCCGTGCGCTTCTCGTAGTAGCCGCTTACGACGACCCACCTCGGTGAACACCAAGCTGCCAAGCCGGGTGCGTCCGTCTTCAAGCTCCCATGATGCGGCGCCAGCAGAACCTCGCAGGGCCGTGGAGGACTGTTCAGCAACGCTTCCAACCCCTCCCCGTCCACGTCGCCCGGGATGATGATCCGCCGGCCGCCGTATTCCACCGAAAGAACTAAGCTCCCCGCGTTGTCGTGCTCGCTCTGGGAACCCGCGGGCGGATGGAGCACTTCGACAACCGCTTCGCCGAATCGGAGATGGTCGCCCGCGGTCAGATGCTCGATCGGTACGCCGTGGCCGACCAGGGCCGTGCGAAGCGCACGGACGGAGCCGCTCTTGCCGTCGAACGTCCCGGGCGGCGCGTACACGGCATTCACCTCGAACCGCCGCAACAACTCCGGCACGGCATTGAAATGGTCGGCGTCGGCATGCGAGAGTGTGATCGCGTCAATCCGGCGGATTCTGCGGCTCCACAGGCAGCCGGCGATATCGCGGGCACCGGCGATCGGAGAACCCATGCGGCCCGCGTCACAAAGGATCACCGGCCCGCCGGGCATCTCCACGACGACGGCCGCCCCATGGCCCACGGAAACAATCGTACAAACCATTTGGTCCTGCGGAGTGAAGCGATGGGTTGCCACAAATCCGACGACAAACCACGTGACAAAAAGACCCCATGCCCAACATCGCCGCCGAGGTCGGTGTGCCGCCGTCCACACGGCCGCCGCCAGCAAGGCATAGAATCCCACCAGCCACCAGTCGGGCCAGCCGGCCACCCAGATCGGATTGCCGGGCAGCCGATGGGTCAGGTCGATCATCCCTTGCAGGGCCGCCAGCGAACCGTTGCAGACGGCAGCGAAGACGGGGACCCCCGCCGGCAGCAGCCAGCCGCTCAGGATCATGAGAAACCCCGAAACCAACACCGCAGTGACTGGGATCCAGAGCACCACGTTGAGCAGCACCGACCCGAGGCTGACGACGTGGAATCGGCTGGCCACCAGGGGCAGCGTCACCAGCCAGACGGCCGTGCAAGCCACAACCAGGCGCAGAACCTTGACCGCACACCAGCGTATCAGGCGTTCCCACGGTCCGCGAGACTGCTCGATCAACCGGTCGAGTGGATCGTCGGATCTCGCACCCAGGAACCACCGGGGGCTGACACACATCAACGTCGCCACCGCCAGGAACGACAGTTGCACGCCCGTTGAGAACAAGTCGGCCGGGTTCAACGCCAGCACGACCAGTCCGGCCGCCGCCAGCGAATTCCACGGCGAATCGGGACGCCGTTTCAGCCGCGCCAGGCACAGGATTGTCACCAGAATCGTGGCTCGAATCGCCGGCGGGCAGGCGTCCGTCAGCAGCGTGTAGGCAACCGTCCAGCAGATCACGATCCAGAACTTCGCGGTGCGAGAAATCGGCACGGCCCGCAGCACAAACAGCAGCACCCCGGCCACAATGCCCACATGCAACCCGGAGATCGCCAGCAAATGAACCGTGCCCGTCTCGACGAGAACATTCGTCTCCTCGGGATCGATCTCATCGCGGGCACCAATCAGCAGCGCGGCGGCCAATTCCGCTCGGCCCACCGGCAGATTCTGCCACTGCGTGCGCCGGGCGTCGGTTCGCGATCGCTCAATCCACCAGCGAGGGCCGTGCCAGGGCGACTTCTCGACCACGCTGACGCAATCAGGATGCGAAGTCCACAGCCGGCACAGTTGGCGGCTCCCTTGCAGGTAAGTCGCCTGGTCGAAGCCACCCGGGTTCAAGTCGCCGTGCGGTCTGGAAAGCGTCCCGAACACGCGGATGCGATCGCCCGCCTGCACGCCCAGCAACTGCCCGTCGACCGTCAGCGTGGTGTAACCGCATACGGGGAGCCAGTCGGAGCCGTCACGAATAGCCGTCGCCCTCACGAACAACAGCGTCCGCTCGCCGACGGGCACAGTACGCATCGGATCGAAGGGTGGGGGAGCTGCACGCCGCGGCCCTTTCAAGGCGACCGCCTCGACGCAGACCGGGGCCGGCTCGTCCGCTGCGAATGTGGCCAGGTCGTTGGATACGAACAGAGACCAGCGGCAGTGATGCCACGCTCCTCCCACCCCTCCAATCGCCAGAAGAAGGACGATAGCCCCTGCACGGTGCCTGCCGGCAAGGTGGCACACGAGCCAGACAGCGAGATATCCCGCGGCCAGGGCTGCCCACAGGGGGAGCGGCCAGGATACTGTGCGGTCCACCAGAATCCCCCCACAATATGCCGCCAGAACCACGACCAGCGGTCGATAGTGCGAAGCAGCCCGAATCTCATTGCCGGTACTTTTCATGGGGGTTGTTATAGGAATTTCCGGCGAGAACGCAAGCCGCCTGCGTCGGACTAATCGGGCCGGTGCTTTTTCCAGGCAACTCCCGTAAGACCCGCATATCCGGCAGAACCGACCGCCACGATCTACCGTTGGAATGCGCCGGCGGCGGATTGAGCCGTGGAATCCCGCGTCCGGAAGGCTTGTCCCCGGCGTGTGGGCTACGTTTTCAAAACTGCGAGCCAGGAGGCTCGCGGTGCGTGGTCTCGCAAGAAATGGACCGATACCATGAAGATCTCGACAAAACTGGCGTCAGTGGGACTGGCAACCGCCGTCGGCTTGACCGCGGTCAGTGCAATCACCTGGTGGGCGAACCATGTGACCATAACCTCCCTGAAACAGGCGGACTCTAGGACTCACTCCATCGACGTCTGCCGCGACATGAACAACGTGTGTGGCCACCTGGAACTGGCAGCCGTCGACGCGATCGGTGATCGAGCACTGGGCCGCCCGGCCGGGGAACGGCTGAAACAGATAGAGGACGGCGTTGCCCAGCTTGAAGCAGACGCCCGAACGCTCGATGAGGCTGCAGGGGCTGAGGATACGCGCCGACAGATCGAACTCGTCGCCGAAACGCTGCCCCACACGCGGGAGGCAATCACCGTCCGGCTGATGGAACTGCTCGACACACGCGGAAACCTCCGCGAGGAAACGTGGCAAGAGTTCGAGAAACTCCGCGACCGCCTCGTCGAGCTGAAAGGCGCCGTGGAAGAGTCGCTCGATGCAATCGAGATGCCGGTCCGCGGGCGGCTCGAAAACGCCCCGGATCCGCGAGAGCTGGCGGCCGCCGTCGATCTGACCGGCAAGCTGCGGACCGCCCATCTCGAAGCAGTGGTGGCTGCCACCAGGGCGATCGTCGAACGAGAGGAAGGAGCCGCCCTCGAGAAATCTCTCCAGACCGTGGGCGAGGCCCTCGAAACGCTCCGAACTCAGGGAGAGAGCCTCCACGAAGTCGCGGAAACAAACGAGGAAGAGGAACTTGCCGAACAGACCACATTGGCCATCGATCAACTCGACCAGACAATACGAACCGACCTGGCGCGACAGGTTGCAGAAGGGGCGAGACAAGCCAAGGCAGCGGATGCCGCGGTTGCACAGATCCAGAAGGAAATCGACAGACAGAGCGATGCGATCGGCCGGCAGTTGGCTCAGATCGAAGCCTGGGCACGAGCCCGCCTGGCCGGTAGCGAACGAGAAGAACTGATCGAATCCGTGGATGTCGTAAACCGGCTGCGAGTCGGGCATCTCGAACTACTCTTGACGGCCGTCGAGGCCCTGGAGGATCGTGGTGAAGCCGATCTCTCCAAAGATCGCCTGCCGGCCTCGCAGGAGATCGTCGACGCACTCGCCCCGCATAGAAACACGCTGCTTTCCCTGGCCGAGTCGGACGAAGAGCGGCGGCTCGTCGCCTCCCTTTGCGACGCCGTCGAGGAACTCGGCGATCTTCTCCGTACGGATCTTGCCAAAGTCATCGAGGCGAGGACGGAAAGAAACCGGCGGGGCAAAGAGGCCTTGTCCGCCTTCGACCACGAATTCAATGAGTCGAACAGCAAACTCAGAGAATCGCTTGTCGCTCTTCACGAGTCCTTTGAGCCAAGACAAGCCGACAACGGGACTTCTGCCGCCTCGTTGCGCGACGCGAGCGAGGGCATCCAGGTCCTCGGCGATTGGCTCGAAGATGCTGCCGAGTGGCTTCCGCAGGCAAACGGCCGCTTCACCGACATTCGAGGTTCGTTGGAGAAGGCCGCCGACCGGCTTGACACTGCCGCCGGTCGGCTCGACGAAGCCGACCGCCAACTTGCGGCCGCGCGGGCCGCAGTTCGTCAGCGAATCGCCGCAGTGGAGAGAACATCCCTGGAATTGATGGTCGCGGCAATGATCGCACGCCACGGTCGCGAGAAGGACCTGGCATCAGTTCGCCACGAGGCAGTCGCAGCAGCGGTCGAGGCCCTCCGCTCCGATTGGGCCGAGCTTTCTCAGGTTCTCGCCGGCGAGAACAGCCAGCCCATTGCGGCCGAGATTGACGCTTGCGTTGCGGAGTTGACGCGCACCGTTAAGGTTGTCCTGGTCGATACGCTTGCTGCGGACGACCAGAACCAAGAGGCCGGCGAACAAGAAGTTGCTCGGATCCGCACCGGGTTGGAGGATCGAGCGGCGGAATTCCGCGAACATGCGGCCGTTCTGGACGGACTGCTCCGGGGCCGACTTGTCGGCGACGAGACCGACGCGGTTCTGGCCTGCCTTGATCGGCTTGCCTGTATTCGGACCAATCAGCTCGAATTGAAGCTTGCTGCCTTCGAGCTGATGATCGATCGGGACGCGGCCAATGAAGCGCGGTTGGCAAGAATCGAGGAGCTTGCCGCTGCCCAAGAACAGGATCTGCCGGCGCTCGAACTGGTGCTCGACAGTTTGCAGGCGGGCGTCGGAACGAACGAATTGACGTTCGCGATGGCCGCCCTGGTGTCGGCCGTTCAGGTCGACCTGCCGCACTTCGTCCAGCGTCGCGCCGCACGGGCAAGCGACTTCCGCTCGGCCCTGGCTGAAATCGACAACCGGATCGACGGGAACAGCAGGGATTACGGCAACAGCCTGGCGGCACTGGAATCGGCCTTGCGCGAACGTCTCGATCCGGACGATTCGCTCCGCTATCGGACGATCCTCCACGTCACGGCCGAGTTTCGATCGCACCACCTTGCTCTCATGCTGGCCGCCGCCGATTCGATCATCGACCGCCAGTCGGGCACGATCGACGCTGAGGTTCTGGGGAACATCGATCGATCGGTCTCGCAACTGGCCGCCGGGCAGCAGACGCTGGCCACACTCATTCAGGAAGACCCTGAGAATGAGGCCACCCGACAACTCAACGAGCGAACTCAGTTGCTGGCCGCGGGAATCAGGACCGAGCTGGCCCAACTGATCACGCATGCCGTCGTCGAGAACCGCCAGGCCGACGAAGCCTTTGCCGGGATCAAGGCGGAGATCGGCAGCCACACCCGGACAATCCGCTCGGCGCTGTCGCAGTTGGTTGCATCGATTGAAGAAGAGCAGGCGGCGTCAAACGCCGAGCTGAATCGACAGCTTGCCGTGGCTGTCACCCTCGCGATTGTCACACTGGTGGCCCTCGCGACCGGCGTCGTGGCGATCCTGACGCTTCTTCGACGCGGCATCGCCCGTCAAGTGCGAGCGACCACGGTCTATCTCGAAGAAATCGCTGCCGGCGGTTGCCCGCAGCCGCTGGAAGCTCGCACGAACGACGAATTTGGCCGGTTGACGCAGGCACTGAACGCAGCCAGTGCGGCAACCACCCAAACGGTGCGCGAGATCCAGGAAGCGGCGGAACGCGAAAAGCAGGAGGCGATTGCACGTTTGGAGGGCATTCTCCGCAAGTGCGAAGAAGAGCTGCAACAGCAACGAGACTCGGCGGCTCGCAGCCAGACGGAGAGGTTGGAGGAATCCCGTCGATGGCAGGAGCAAGCCACAGAAGCGCAGAGGCGAGCCGAGGAGAGTCAGCGGGAGCTCACATTGCTTAAGGCGAGGATCGACGAACTGATCGAGATTGTTCAAGCCGCCTCGCGAGGCGATCTGACTCGCCGGGTTGCCGCCGACGGTGAAGAAGCCGTCGACCAGCTTGCTCGCGGGATTGGCGGGTTGCTGGCGGACCTCAACGGGATCCTCCAGGAAGTCGCGGAAAGTGCCCGCCAGTTCAACGACGGTGCTCGGGTGGTGGCCGACGCTTCTCAGAACCTCGCCCACGGAACCCAGGTACAGAGCGCCGGCGTCGAGCAGATGCGAACGTCGATTGAACAGCTTGCGGAGAGGGTGGAACTGGCCAAGGCCGGCGCCGCCGAGGCCGACGAACTGGCGGGCCGCACGAACCAACTGGCGGAAGACGGCGGCCGAGCCATGGAGAAGGCGATTGAAGGCATTCAACTGATCCGATCAAGTTCCGAACAGATCGGGCAGATTACCCAAGTCATCTCCGAGATCGCGAAGCAGACGAACATGTTGGCCCTCAATGCGGCCATCGAAGCGGCCCGGGCGGGCGAGCACGGCATGGGCTTCGCAGTAGTGGCCGACGAAGTCCGGAAACTGGCCGAGCGGTCCAATCGCGCCGCAGGCGAAATCTCCGCCCTCATCAAGGAAACCGGAAAACGCGTCGAGGAAGGCACGCAACTCAGCGAACAGACAGGGGAGGCCCTCCGTCAGATTATTGAGGGGGTACACGCCACGTCCCAGAAGATCTCCGAGATCGCCGTGGCGACCGTCCAGCAGGCCGGCAATACCGCCGACGTATCCCAAGCGATCGGACGGGTGGTGGAAATCACCGAGCAAACCGCGGCCGGAAGCGAACAGATGGCTTCCAGCAGCGAGCAACTCGGGGCTCAGGCCGACGGCCTCAAGAGACTGGTAGCACGCTTCACGTCTCGCCAAGAATCGCCGCGGAAATGAATGACGCCCTTCGCTCCGCGAGAGTGGCGATCCTATGGCGGAGCGAAAGACGACAATACGGCAGCTATGGATTCGATGGTCCTAACAGTCCTCGGGGCGAGCGATGGCAAATGGCACGTCCTGAAAAACGGAAACACACCCCCACTTATGGAGGGGTTTTGGCCGGCGGAATTTTTCGTGAATTGCCCCGAAAAGTAGGCGGAGATCGATTCAACAGGAGATGGACAACTGCTAAAATAATTCGCCAGAGTGGCGAGAAACGACGTGAGCCCGAACTCTACGGAGCCCTGACAGAACATCGAGTTTCTCACGGGCACTCGTGTACACATTCGGTCGTTCTGTCAACGGTTCAATAGGTTCCTCGTTCCAGACCCCAAACGATCTGCTTGAAGGCGTCGCGAGGCGGTGCTCCAAGGCCGACCTGTTAATGGGCTTTGGTTCTCTCCCTCTGGCGTAAGTGTGTCCGCGGTCCTCCTTAACGAGATGGGGGCTCAAGGCGATGTGACCGCGGCGTCTCGTTTCGTTCGTTTTTTGCGTGAAGGAATGGCAACATGCCGCAGGGTACGGTCAAGAAAGTGATCGCCGACAAGGGGTTTGGTTTCATCGAGGGTGAGCGCGGGGACGTGTTCTTCCACTTCAGCGCTCTCGAGGGTGTGACCATCGAGGAACTGCAAGTAGGTCAGTCGGTGACCTACGAGGAAGGCAGCGGCCCGAAAGGCCCGCGGGCTGAGAACGTCCGCATCTCCTGAGAGCGTCCCGCTCGAAACACCGCGCGGTGGCGCCGGGAATCACCCGGCACCACCGCGTTTTCGTTTGACAGCCAAGTCAGCCAAATCTCAGCGTGCCTCCAGATCCAGGATCTGCAGGCTCTCGCTCGCGAGCACCGCGTTCAGGCTCCCGGAGCGAAATCCGATCAGGTCGAGCGTAACATACTTGAATCCGGCCGCGAGTAGCTCGCTGACGACCTCCTCACGGAAGTCCGGATCGAGGAACCGGCTGATGGTCGTTGCGTCGACTTCGATCCTCGCCAGGTCGCCCTTGTGATATCGCACGCGCAGGGGCTGGAATCCCTTCTCCCGCAAAAAACGCTCCGCCCGGTCGATCATCGCCAATCGTTCGGCGGTCACCTCCTCGCCATAGGCAATCCGGCTGCTGAGACAGGGGGTGGCAGGCTTGTCCCATATGGGAATCTCCCACCACGCCGCCAACTCGCGTATCTCCGCCTTGGTGAACCCGCATTCAGCCAACGGGCTCAGAACCTGTCGCTCGCGGGCCGCCCGCATCCCCGGTCGATGTTCACTGCGATCGTCGTGATTCGAGCCGTCGCACACCACGGCCACCTCCAGCCGCCGGCTCAATTCCTCGACCTGAAGGAACAGCTCCCTCTTGCAGTGGTAGCAGCGATTCGCGTCGTTCTTCCGATACTCGGGATTCGACATCTCGCCGGTTTGGAGAACCTCGTGCCGAATACCGACGTCTTGGGCCAGTTGACGACATTCCTCCAGTTCACCCGCGGCAAGACTGACGCTCACGCCCGTGACGGCCACCGCCTTCTCGCCCAGTGCCAGCCGGGCCGCCTTGGCCAGAACCGTACTATCCAGGCCTCCCGAAAAGGCGACGGCGCAACTGCCGTAGCTCTTCAACAGGTCCATCAGGCGGTCGCGCTTGGCGGCAACTTGGGGAGAGAGCTTCGTATCGGTCATCGTGATCCTTCGGTATCTGGGCCGTGTTGGCGGCCAGGGGCCGGTGCTGAATGAAGTGGCAACATCAGTAAGTCTAGGCAGGCGGGCGGCACAAAAAAAGGCGGTCGAGCAAACCGAAGGGGCGCTCGACCGCCTTGAACTGTCAGAAAAGGGCCGGTCCTCCACCGCAATGCCGTGGCGGTGCGTTTTTGAGAGCCCGTCGCGTAACGGGGGCGACCTGGACCTCAGGTTGTGTGATCCGTTGCGTCCCAGGGGGACGTCACCGGCTATACACGCGGCCGAAGTCGTTGTTTCAGGCACCCAACGGGCAAATTATCGGCTCACCAAGTTAGGACACCGGCAGCACGAACATGATAGAGGACCGGCGTTGAGTCCTCGTCCTGACCGCAGCCTAGGACACACGATCCGACGCGGATTCAACGCGCGCTATCCTAGCAACTTCCTTCCCTCGCCACAAGCACGTTTCCGGGCAATTCGCTCGGTTTCTTCCCGGCAAATACCGGGTCGTGTCGACTGGGAAAAACCTCCGGCCTCACGAGTTCACTTCCGACGGTTCGACTCCAGCTTTCGGCCTTGCGGCCAACGCGGGGGAACCCAGAAGAAGGCCGCCAACACCGCCACTCCAAAGGCGCAATAACTCACCGCGATCACGGTCGACGACACCTCCACAAACAGCAGTTCGTGGATCCAGTGGGCAATGAACGAGCCCGGATACGTCTCCTGACCTCCCTGTTCGCGGAGCCACTTTTCCAGGTCAGTGAGGGGGCACAGCCCGCCGATGAGCGGAAACACGACGATCGTGGCGATCAATCCCAAGTGAATGGTGCGAAACCAGAAGTTGCGAACCCATTGCCAGCCCGCAACGCGTCCCACTAGCACCGCAACCAGACCGAGCACCACGAAGGAGGCCAGCAGCGCATGAAAGACGATGGTTACGTCAGCAAGTACCCGATAGACCAACATGAATTCGCGTTCGTTCAATCAAAGAAGGTGGCCATTTGGAAGAACCCTCAGGCTCCCGGATTATTCCCCAATGATTCTCGGTGGGAATGGGTTGGGAGGATCTACGTTTGGCTCTGAAGAGCCAAACGGCGGAAGGCGCCAGGCAGGGTCGTCACCAGGTCGCGCGCCGTCAGCGATTCCTGACCAAGGCTCTCGACGGCTATGTCGCCAGCCAGCCCATGCAGATACACGCCAAGTCGTGCCGCCTCGAAGCAGGTTAGATTCTGGCAGATCAGCGAAACGATCAATCCGGTGAGCACGTCGCCCGAGCCTCCCGTGGCCATGCCCGGATTACCTGTCGTGTTCACGGCCGTCCGTTCTCCGTTGGCAATGACCGTTCGATGTCCCTTCAGCACCACCACGGCCGAGAGACGCTTCGCCAGCCGCGACGCCTCTGCGATCCGCTCCTTCTCAACTCGCGGCTTCACGCCCGCCAGTCGCTCGAACTCTCCCGGATGGGGCGTCAAGACCCGCGGACCAGCGGGCGGCCCGAGTTGATCCAGCCGAGCCGCCAACCCGTTCAACCCGTCGGCGTCGAGAACCATGGGAATCTTCAAGCTCTCGTAGAGCCGGACAACGATCGTGTCCAAGCCGAGGGAACGTCCCAACCCCGGCCCGACCGCCACGGCGGTCGCTCGCTCAGCCTGCTCAACGATCTGCGGGAGTGCATCCAGCGAAATGCGTCCACGGCGGTCGCTGACTAGCGGCAGGGTCATGTAAGAAGATTCCAATGCCGCGATCGTGTCCAGGCACGCATCGGGGACCGCCAGGCGAACCAGCCCGGCGCCGCCACGCAACGCCGCCATTCCGGCAAGTGCCGCAGCGCCAGCCATCCCCCGCGACCCGCCGACGATCAACGCCAGTCCATAGTGTCCCTTATGCCCCTCCACCATTCGTTCCGGCAATCGCGGCAAGTCAACCCCTGCAGAATCACCCAACATGACACCTCCCAGACTCAAAGCTCAAAGCTCATAGCTCATAGCTTCCTCCCCGCCACATTCTTCGCAATCAACCCCGCGATATACCCGCCCTTGAAGCCGGCATCGATATTCACCACGGTCACATTGGAGGCACAACTATTGAGCATGCCGAGCAACGCCGCCAGGCCGCCGAAACTGGCGCCGTAGCCGACGCTGGTGGGCACGGCGATCACCGGGCAAGCCACGTGGCCTCCGACGACGCTGGGCAGGGCCCCTTCCATGCCGGCGACCACGACCACGGCGTCGGCTGCCTGGATCAGGGGGAGATTGGCGGTGAGCCGATGCGGCCCGGCCACGCCCACATCCTGGATCATCGTGACTTCGGCGCCCGTCCATGCGGCAGTCTCCCGGGCTTCTTCGGCCACCGGCAGGTCGCTCGTCCCGGCCGTGACGATTGTCACCTTTCCGGTGGTCGGCCGTGCTTCGGCAAGGGGAATACGAAAGGTGCGTCCCACCGGGTTGTACCTGCTCTCGGGAAACTTGGCGGTGAGCACGTCCGCCTGTTCGGCTGACATGCGAGTGGCAAGTACGTCGATGCCGCGGGCCTTGAGTGCCTCGAAGATCTTCTCGAGCGCTTCGACGGATTTCCCCTGTGCATAAACGACTTCAGGAAAGCCGCAGCGACGACTGCGGTCCAGGTCCAATTGGGCCTCGCCGACGTCGGCGATCGTCGGTTCGCATACTTGGCGGGCAAAGCCTTCGACCGACAAGTGGCCGTCAAGCAGGAGTCGGGCGAGCCGCTGAATTTCTTGGGGATCAGGCGTGTTCATGGAATCCATCGTAATGCAGTCCGACACCCTCAGCCAGAACCGACCGCGATGCGTTTCACGCATAGCCGGGCGAAGTGGCCGAGAATCGGCCCTGGTGCGCCGATTTCCATGCCGGGACGCCTTGAGGGAAACGATTCTTAGGCTTAATCTGAAGGGTTACGCGATTCCACCCCCCCTCCAGGATGCGGTTCATGCCTGACCGATACCTTGGACGCCGCGACAAGTTGCGCCAGGCCGTCAAGAAATCCGGTGCCGATGCCCTGCTGGTTACGAACTTCTCGAACGTGACCTATCTGACCGGCTTCACCGGCGACGACAGCTTTCTGCTCGTCCGCCAAGATGGTGACGTGATCCTGAGCGACTTTCGGTATGCCACCCAGTTGGAGGGTGAATGTCCGGGTCTCGACATGCAAATCCGCTGCCACAGTGTGACGATGCCGGAGTGGATCGCCAGGACGGTGAAGGCGGCCAAGATCCGGCGTCTGGCCCTTGAGGCCGACTCGGTCTCCTGGACTCTCCTGAACGAGATCGCGGAGAAGGTCAAAGGCGTGGAGACGCTTGCCACCTCGGGCTTGGTCGAGAAACTGCGTGAAATCAAGGACAAGCAGGAAATCGACGACATCAAGTCGGCAATCCTGGCGGCCGAAAAGGCCTTCGGCGTGTTGCGTGCAACCCTCCGCTTGGATAAGACCGAGAGACAGGTCCGCGACGAACTGGAATACCAGATGCGAGTCTTCGGCGCCGCGGATCGGGGCTTCCCTTCCATCGTGGCGGTCGGCCCGCAATCCGCACTCCCCCACGCCGTGCCCGGCAACAGGCTGGTGGCCGGGAGCAACATCCTGCTGGTCGACTGGGGATCGCGAGTCAACCAGTATTGCAGCGACTTGACGCGGGTTCTGATCACCGGTAAAATCTCGCCGAAACTCGAACGTATTCATAGGGTTGTGTTCAAAGCACAGCTCAAGGCAATCGAGGCGATTCGGCCTGGCGTGACCGGCCGGGAAGTCGATGGAATCGCACGGGCAGTGATTGCCGACGCCGGCCTGGGACGCTATTTCGGCCACGGCCTCGGCCACGGCATCGGACTCGATGTTCATGAACTGCCTCGCCTTGCCACAACAAGCACCACGGTTCTGAAGCCGGGTATGGTCACCACGGTCGAGCCGGGAGTCTACATCCCCGGGTGGGGTGGCATCCGTATTGAGGACGATGTCCTCGTCACTCGAGACGGTCATGAGGTGCTGACCTCGCTGCCGAAGACACTGGAAGAAATGGTTGTCTCGTGACGAATCCGAATCACAAACACACGGAAAGTGGAGTAAACGGGATGGGCGGCCCCTCGAGTGGTCAAGATATTTTCGATGTACGCAAGATTCGCCGGCTCATCGAACTGATGAACGAGCACGACTTGCAGGAGATGGACCTCCGCCAGGGCGACACGCGGATCCAACTCCGCCGCGGCGGCGAGAACTTCATTGCCGCCGGCCCCGGGGCCCCCCCCCAACCGGCCCAGGCTCCGGTCCACCTCCCCGCGTCGGCTCCCGTTTCGGCGGCCCCGTCTCCCCCGGCTGCGCCGGCAGTCGACCCCAACGTGACCGTCATCAAGAGCCCGATGGTCGGGACGTTCTATTCGGCGCCGGATCCCGACTCGGCTCCCTATGTGAAGGTTGGCGATCCGATCGGCAAGGAAACAACGGTTTGCATCGTGGAAGCCATGAAGGTCTTCAACGAGATTCAGGCCGAAGTCGCCGGCACGATCACGGCCGTCTTGGTCGAGAACGGTGAGCCGGTCGAGTTCGGGCAACCGTTGTTTCGAGTCAAAACGGGTTGAGTGATCCATGTTCAAACGAATTCTAGTTGCCAATCGCGGAGAGATTGCTCTTCGCGTTATCAGGGCCTGCCGCGAACTGGGTATCGAAACGGTCGCCATCTACAGCGAAGCCGATCGCGGCGCCGCCTACCTCAGCCTTGCCGACGAAGCCTACTGCGTGGGGCCGCCACGAGCCGCCGAGAGTTATCTCAAAATCGACCGCGTGATCAGCGCCGCCGAGATCGGCAACGCGCAAGCGATCCATCCGGGCTACGGCTTCCTGGCCGAAAACGCCCACTTTGCCGACGTTTGCCGAAGCTGCAAGATCGAATTCATCGGTCCCACCCCCGAGGCCATGGCCCTCGTCGGTGATAAGAACGCCGCGCGAAGTCTGGCCAAGCAGATCGGAGTGCCCACCGTTCCGGGCAGCGACGGACTGGTCGAGGATAAGGACCAGGCCCTGGAGATTTCCAGAGCGATTGGCTTTCCGGTCCTGATCAAGGCCTCGGCCGGCGGCGGCGGTCGGGGGATGCGCGTGGCCTTGACCGAAAAGGCTCTTGAGTCGGCCCTGGACCAGGCCCAGGCGGAGGCCGGGGCGGCGTTCGGGAATGCCGACATCTATTTGGAGAAGTACGTCGAGCATCCACGCCACGTGGAAGTGCAGGTGATCGCCGATACGCACGGCAACGTGGTCCATCTGTGGGAACGCGACTGCACCATGCAGCGGCGGCACCAGAAGCTGATCGAAGAAAGCCCGGCCCCGAATCTGGACGACTCCGTCCGAGCGACCATGTGCGAGGCGGCCGTTCGCTTGGTCAAGGCGGCGGATTACACGAACGCGGCAACCGTCGAATTCATCGTCGACCGCCAGGGCCACTTCTACTTCATCGAGCTGAATGCCCGCATCCAGGTGGAACACCCTGTTACCGAACTGGTAACCGGCATCGATCTGATCAAGGCCCAGATCCGAGTGGCTTCCGGCGAACCGCTTCCTTTCAAGCAGGAAGACGTCCGCCACCAGGGCGCATCCATCGAATGCCGTATCAACGCCGAGGATCCCGCAAAGAACTTCCAGCCCTCCCCGGGGACGATCACCAAGATGATCATTCCCGGCGGCTTCGGCGTCCGTTTCGACTCGCATGCCCATGCCGGCTACACGGTTTCGCCCCACTACGACTCCATGATCGGCAAACTGCTGGTCCATCAACCTACGCGGGAGGAAGCCATCGCTTGCGCCCTCCGCGCCCTCCGCGAATTCCACGTCGAAGGCATCAAGACCACCGTGCCGCGACTGATCGAAATCCTGTCCCACTCGGCCTTCGCCGAAGGGCGCGTCGACACCACCTTCATCGAACGCAACTGGGCCAGCTAACCTTCCTCGCTCCCGAACGCTGCACGGTACCCCGAACCCCGAACCCCGACAACTCCCCCCGGAGCTTCCCATGCCAACGCCTCTCTCCAGCCCCACCAAGCCGAACACCGACCTCAAACGCGTCGCGATCCTGTTCTCCGGCGGACCGGCGCCGGCCGCCAACTCGGTCATCGCCAGTGCCGCGATGTGTTTCTCGCGAGCCGGCATCGAAGTGCTCGGCATGAAGAACGGCTACACGCACCTGGTCTCCTACAAGCCCGGCCAGAAGCTCGAAGAAGGCAAGGCCTTCACCATCCTCGATCACAAAAACCTGGAAGGCTTGCGCACCGCCCAGGGGATCATGATCGGCACCGCCCGGGCGAACCCCGGCAAGCCGCTGAAGAAGCCCGAGGACTTCAAGAATGCCGAGAAGACCGCCCAGATGCAGGCCGTCTACGACGCCCTCCAGTCGCTCGGCGCCGGCGCCCTGATTTCGATCGGCGGCGACGACACCCTGACCACGGCCGCCAAGTTCAAGCTCTTCCAGGACACCCTGCCCAAAGGCAAGCCGCGAGTCCGCGTCGTCCACCTTCCCAAGACCATCGACAACGACTACAAGGGCATCGACTTCACCTTCGGCTACTTCACGGCCGTCGAAATGCTTGCCGTCCAGACCCGCAACCTCCGTGCCGACTCGCAGGCGGCAGGCGCCTGGTTCATCTGCCAACTCATGGGCCGCGCCGCCGGCTGGCTCACCTACGGCGCCGCCATCGGCGGCGAAGCCAGCCTCGCGATCGGCATGGAAGACATCGACCAGTCCTGGTGGGGCACCGAACCAACCGTCGAGCCCGCCACCGGCGAACAAATGAAGGGCGAAGACGGCAAGGTCGTCATGCGCAAGATCTTCGACGTCCGCAAACTGGTCGATCGCATCACGTCCCTCATCATTGCCCGCGAGGCCGAAGGCAAGGGCTACGGCGTCGTGCTCATGGCCGAGGGCCTGGCCGAGTTCCTCCCCCTCGACGAGATCCACAAGACCCTCAGCGAAGACGAATACCACAGCCTCAAGCCCGACAGCTTCGGCCACTTCCCCGTCTCTCAGCTCAAATACTCCGGCCGCCTGGGCCGCCTGGTATCCGCCGAGTACAAGAAACGCACCGGCAAGGAGAAGAAGGTCAACGGCCTCCAGTTCGGCTACGAAGTCCGCTGCCACACGCCGACCGCCTTCGACGTCGTTCTCGGCAGCCAGCTCGGCGTGGGCGCCTACCGCGCCTTGGCCGAAAAGGGCATGGACGGCGTCATGGTCTCCGTCAGCGGCCAGCTCGGCCTCGTGTTCCCGAAGTTCGAAGAGCTGATCAACTTCGACATCCTCCGCGCCCACCCGCGCCCCATCGAGCCGGGCGAGGATTTCCACCAGCTTGCCCGATACCTGGAAACCTGGGTCAGCGAATAAGTGCGGTGCGCTTGCGTTAACTGCTGGGCAAAAGTTCTCAGATAAGAAGTCAGCACGTATGGCCTGGCGTCTGACTCTCGCCGAGTGCCACTAAGAACCAACAACAGATGCGGTCATATAGGGAGTCGGCTAAACGCCGAGAACGCTCTCCAAGTGGCCAGGAGCGAGTCGCACGCCACTGGGTCTTAAGGCGATCCCGCCAGCCCTCGCCCCACGCCCTGCTGCATCAGCGCCTTGAGTTCGTCGAGATACTGCTCGTAGACGCCGCGGGGAGTAGTCTCGCGTCGGACGCAGATCGAAGCCGCCATGCCCAGCACCTCGCCCATCATGCCGGTGGTTCGCTGCACGCGGATGGTGCCCAGCGCCACGTGGGTCACGCTGATGTTGCGGCCGGCCATCATCAGGTTCTCGACGTTGCGGCTGTAGAGGCAGCGGTAGGGGATCGGGTAGGGCTCGATCTTCGTGTGTTTGGCGATCGAACGGAACTCCTCGCCCGGGAAGTGCCTGGTGTTCTCCGGGTTGGGGTAATGGAGGTCGATCGTCCAGGTCGTCGTCACGCTGGCGTCGGGGAACGGCCGCTGCTCGGTCACGTCCTGCGCCTGCAAGATCACGTCGCCCAGCAGACGCCGGCTTTCTCGCTTGCCGCCGATGTAGGCCACCCAGGCCAGCCGCCGATTGGCGATCTTCGCCTTCATGTCGCTCTTGTTCTTCAAGTAGGACCAGTTGCCGTAGGTCACGCGCAGGGCATGGTCGCGGATCTTCTCGATCTCGGTTACCTGGTTGAGCGTCATGCCGGTTTCCCAGTCCCAGTCGCCGCGGGTGAGCCGCTGGCAGGTCTCCGCGTTGAACTCGACGGCCCAGGGGCATTCGGGGAACGGGCAGGGCTCGGCCTCTTCCTCGGTGTACCACTGAACCGAGGTGCCCATCACCATCTGGTCGGCCACCTCCGGGGCTCGCTCTTCGCCGGTCTCGCTTCTGGCTTCCCGTCCCATGCGAAAATCAGCGCCCGCCAGAAAGCCGAGGTTGCCGTCGCCCGTGCAGTCGGCGAATAGTCGACCTCGGAATCGCATCTCACGGCCGGTGAGCGTGTCTTTGCCGATCACGGCCGTGATCCGGTTGTCTTCCCTTTCGACGCGAAACACGTGGGTGTTCAGGAAGAGCCTGACCGGATCCTCCGCCTCGACGATGCGCCGTTTCTGATCGTCTTCATAGTTGGAGGGCGGGCCGGCGTTGTGGGTCGTCTTCTCCGGATGCGCTTCGATGACGGCGAAGATCCGCTTGCTTCGGGGCGAGTCGGGATCGCGTTTGGCTTCCCACAAGTTCCAGTGCCCGATGGGGCCGAGTTCGTCAACCAGATCGCCCAGACGCGGGTAGGGCTGCTGGTGGATCAGGCCGGAGAGCCCCACGCGGACCTCGGAGCTGTTGTTGCCGCCGAGGACGGGGCGGTTCTGGATCAGGGCGACCTTGCAGCCGAGCCTGGCGGCGCTGACGGCCGTGCAACAGCCGGCCATGCCGCCGCCTACCACGACCAGATCGAACCTGCCCGCATCGTCCGGCTCGTCGGGCAAGTTGAGCAGCTTTCGTCGCCATTGGGTCATGGCCGGATCTTGATTGGGCGGCTGGAAGTCGCCGTCGGTGGTAAGCAGGACGGCGTCGCAGCGCCCGTCGAAGCCTGTCAGGTCGTGAAGAGCAAGAGTCACTTTGCCGGCCGGCAGGTTCACCGGGCCGCCCGATTGCCAGTGCCACTCGGCGCCCTCGGCGCCGAAGGTCAGATCGACCGGCTTGCCGTCCACCAGCACCTGGAACCTGCCCGGTGCACCGGGGGCGTTCCACGGAGCGACCCAGTCGCGGGTTCGGACCCACAGGTGGTACGTACCTTCCTTGGGCACGTTGACGCTGGTCACAGCATCGGCCACCGGCACCCCGAGTCCGTGGGCGAGGGCGAACGGCGAGCCCATCACATCCATGGCCTGGGTGTCGACGACCCAGCCGCCGGGATTGGTGAAGCTCTCGGCTTCGAGGAGGAGGGCGGATGGGGCCGGTTCGTCTGCTGGCACGGTTGGAACCGTGAACAAAGCGGCGAACAACGCAATCCAGGAAACTGGAGACAGGGGGCGAGGTGTCATATCGGGCATTTCAGGTACCTTGTCGTCGAAGGGCGGATTTGCGCACTATCGATACTCAACGCATGTCATCGGCCGAAGGAGCGGTTTATGGTAAGTTCCCTTCTGATGCCACCGCCCGTTTGCTGGTCGAGTCTGAACCATCGGTTTGACCACAATTTCCGTAGAGCGTAGCATTGATTGCGCCGAGATTCGAGTCCTTTGAAAGGTGCCCCCCCGATGGCTGCTCTCCCTCGTCCTACCCCTCAATAGATCGACGATGCTGTTCGGACAGTCTTGAAGTCCGAAAAGGAGATCGATTTCCCTGCCCTTGAGGAGGAAGTGGAACGGAAACTGACCAACCTCGCAAGCCGAATGCAGGTTAGTTAGACAGGCTGCGTGGAGGCTCATCCACTCTAGGAATGCTGAGTTGACAAAAGACCTGTGAGTCAAGGGATTGAATGTCAGCCTCCAAGCGAGATGACCGCCTGCACGTAGCGGAGGGCGACGATCAGCAGCGCGATCCGTTTGAGCGTGACCGAGACGCGGTTTTATATCAACGTTCCGCTTAATCAAGGTTCATCCGGAATTCGCGTAGGGTGCGAAGTGCACCAAGAGCACCGGTGCCTCTTCTCTGTTGCACGATAGCCATAACCGCTTGGCAAACAACCGTTTAGACGCGTCGACAACAAGCGTGGTGCGCGCATGTTGGTGAAGGTCGGGTTGCGGATTTGGCGCGGCTTGGACTCGAGAGGTGGATGGTGGGGGTTGTTTTGGTCAACAAGCGGAGAGAATCCCAATTCTGGCGGTGGGCGGTGGGGGTTGTTTTGGTCAACAAGCGGCGAGAATTCCGAATTGGGCGGCGACTGGTGGGGGTTGTTTTGGTCAACAGACGGAGAAAATTCCGAATTGGGCGATGCCAGTTTGGCGAGGGGGGCCGGGAGGGGGAAGGGGAATTCGGGGATGAGATGTGCGGGCACGTCGGCGGCGGTGAGGCGTGGTCCGGCCTGTCTTATGCCGCGGATTTCGGATCCTTTTAGTAACTCACTTCCCGACTTCTCTTGCACTTGAGTCAAGTTTTGGCGACTCGGCCTTGGTCTGAGGTGGAACCTGGTAAGAGTCTTTGTGCAGGACTTGTGCGCATGTTTGTGAAGGTTGGGTTGCGGGCTTGCCCGGCCTTGGGGTCCGAGTCGCCTTCCGCGGGAGGTTCGCCAGGGGGGGACGACGGCATCTTGTCGGGCGAAGCGGTCGGGGTGTTCGGTGAGGAGGCGGACGGCTTTGTGGTCGGCTGTACACATATTCATGTGTACATGTTAGCAATCCGGCGGGATTTTTCAATAGGAAAGTTGAACCTTTGGGGAGGTTTGTTGGGGGGGGGTATCGCGTTCTGATAAGGCGTTGGTGCGACGTGGACGTCTCGGGTACGGAGAACGCGGTGACGACGACCTTCAGCCCAGACCGCGTTTCACGTCTGGGCCGCCAGCGACTCCCAGGTCCCCGCCGACATCCGCCGAGGCCGCAAAGGCCTGGCCATGGCCTTACGACATCCATTTGTCCCGAAATAGCTCAACGGGTTTGCAGCGAAACCCCACCGATTCCGCAAAACACCCTATATGCCGATCCTCAGATGAGCAGCCGATCCGCTCCAACAGCCGCAGCGATTGGAATCCTCTTCTCCCACCGTCGCCGGCACCAACAAACACGCAATCACCACGGGGGCGAGCCCGAACACCGACAAAAACCATCGGGTCACGAGCGACATTCTGCGGCGTTTCCGTATTCGCAAAACCAGTCTCCCGGCTAGTTCCTGCACAGTTGTCGTACCACGTTGTGAACTGTCGCGTGCAGTGCCTTTATCTTCACTCCCGCAAGCAAGACTGTCAAGGAAGGGGGCCCAAGGATTTCCTGACGATTGGGTCAGTTATTGCGGATTGTCGGCTCTCGCCATGCCCGATAAACTCGAAAAAGGCTCGCGGCATCGTTGACCGCAGGCGACTTCCTAAGTGTTTAGCGCATCAAAAAGACCCAATCGAGCCAGTGCCCAGATGCTGACCCCCTCCGAGTTTCACCAATTGGTCAGCGGTCGGCGGAAAGGATTCCGCGCAACCTGCCTCCGTTCCGTCCTCGCCGGTGCCGAACTCCCCTACATCGTCACCGTCCGTTGGCGAAACCGCCGCTACGACCGAAATGCAGCCCTTGTCCACAACGTCGGTGTCCCCGTCGTCAGCGTCGGCAATCTCACCCTCGGCGGAACCGGCAAGACGCCGATGGTTGCATGGATCGCCCGGTTCCTCAGAAACCAGGGCGTGCGTGTCACCCTTATCAGCCGCGGCTACGGCGCCGAAGCCGGAAGCCGCAACGACGAAGCCGTTGAACTCGAATACAAGTTGCCCGACGTTCCCCACCTGCAAGACCCCGATCGAGTCGGCGCCGCGGCCATCGCCGTCGAAGAACTCGGCTGCCAGATGATCCTCCTCGACGATGCCTTCCAACATCGTCGCATCCACCGCGATCTCGACGTCGTTCTCATCGACGCCCTCGAACCGTTCGGCTTCGAACACGTCTTTCCCCGCGGCACGTTGCGAGAACCCCTCTCCGGATTGCGCCGCGCCCACGCCGTGGTCCTCACCCGAGCCGACATGATCGATCCCGACCAGCGAACCGCCGTTCGCGCCCGAGTCGCTCGGCTTGCTCCCCACGCCCCTTGGGCCGAAGTGATCCACGCCCCGCAAGAGCTTCTCGCCGCCGGCGGCAAGACCGAACCTCTCGACCACCTGCGCGGTCGCCCAGTTGCCGCCTTCTGCGGCATCGGAAACCCCGCCGGCTTCCGCCATACCCTCGACTCCTGCGGATACAACGTCGTTGCCTTCAGAGAATTCCCCGATCATCACCGCTACGATCGCAACGACGTCGAACAACTTCGACAGTGGGGCCATGACACGGCAGCCGACGCCGTCCTCTGCACCGCGAAAGACCTCGTCAAGATCGGACTCGACTGTCTCGGTCCACTCCCCCTCTACGCCCTGACCATCGGCATCGAATTCCTCAACGGACAACAAGAACTGGAAGCCCAACTCACCACCCTGACCCAAACCGTCCCACCCGACGATCCAATCACGTAGCACCTCCCCCCACACGCCCAACCCGAAACGCAACTCTCGTAGGTTGGCTCTCCAGAAAGCCAACCTATGGCTCACGCGAAAAAAGCTGACACACAACATCGGAAGTACAATCCGCGCAAGAGTTCAGGACGTTTTGCCATGGATCGTAGTTCGCGTCGGGTCATGTGTTTAAGTCCGTCGTTGGTTTTGGCCTGATGGCTTTTGAGTTCGTGGTGTTTTAAGTGGTTCCAGACTTTCTCATCGGGATTCCAGTCGGGAGAGTATTTGGGGAGATGAAACACGTGCACTTCGCACTCTACGCGAATTCCGGATGAACCAGAATTGACGGTCCGCCGATCCGGGCCGGTGGAGTATGGGATCATCGTGGAGCCGAGCGCGGAGGCAGACAACGGATCGCGCTTCGGGACGTTCCGGAACGTAACCGGCATATTACTTCACGGGGGTGAGCGTGAAGGAGTACTCGTAGGGCTGGTCGCCGGGGAGGGTGTATTGGGGGTGAGTTCGGGCGCCCCAACTGTTGTCGCCGCCGACGCCGTGGAGTTGCAGGTCGACGTTGAGGGTCAACGTGTCGCGGCGGGGTAGTTGGTAGTCGTGGGTGGCTGCTTCGAGATCGGCGGCCGTGTAGGGCCAGACGGCAAAGTTGATCAGTTCCTTGCCGGCCGTGATTCGCAGACCCTTGCCGTCGGCATTGGTGAGGGTGACCCAGCGGACGTCGCTGCGGTTGGCGTTGTCCTGGGCCCGGCAGTAGGGGTGGATCAACTCTTCGACGAGGCCCTTGTAGACGGCGATCTCGCCGCCGGTCTTGCGGTCCCAGTAGGTTTCCTGGGGGCCGCGGCCGTACCAGGCGACGTGTTCGAACTCGGCGGAGAGCGAGGTCGTCATGCCGAACTTAGGGAGGAGGGGGATCTTGCCTTCACCCGGCTCGTACTGGGCGGTGACCGTGATGCTGCCGTCGGTACGGACGAGGTATCGGGTCCGGTAGGTCGAATTCGCCAAGGGGAGGGTCGATTCGACGGCGATCAGGAAGACGTTGTCGGAGGCGGGTTTAGCCTCGAAGCTGTTCACGCGGCGTTCGGCGGCGGCGTTGCGCCAGTCGCCGAGTCGCGAGAGGTAGTTGTTGCGGTACTGATTGTCGTTGGGGACTTTCCAGAAGTTCGGCGCGAGGGGGGCCGCGAGGAGTTCGCGGCCGCCGACCTTGTAGGAGACGAGTTCACCCGACTTCTTGGAGAAGAGCACGACGAAGCCGTTGCCCTTGATGGTGAACGAGTCGTCGTCCTGTGACAGGCCGAGGCGTCCTTTGCTCTCGGCCGTGCGCGTGGGACGCCGGCTGCCGGACAGTTCGAACTGGTCCCAGGCGACGCGGTGTCCGGCGGGGGCCCAATTCGTATCTTCGGCCAGAGCGAAGGCAACGGTAAGCAGGTACGCGCCGTCGGCGCCGGTCTTGGGCAAGTCGATGGTCAGTTGCTTCGATTCTCGCGGGGCGACGTCGAGCCGGCCGAGCTTGCCGCCGGCCACCTCGCGGCCGTCCTTGCGAAGGAGCCAGGAGGCTTCGAAGCGGTCGAGATTGGTGAAGTAGTACTTGTTCGCGACCTCGACCTTTCCGGCGGCCAGGTCGACGGGCGAGACCTTGACCGACTGATAGACCTTGCGGACCTCGTAGAGGTGGGGGTTGGGCACGCGATCGGGTTGGACGAGTCCGTTGCAGCAGAAGTTGCCGTCGTTGGGGATGTCGCCGAAGTCGCCGCCGTAGGCGAAGAACTGTTTGGGTTTCGACGAGCTATTCTGCTCGGATGTCTTGGGCTGATCGGCGTCGGGCACGTTGGCCAGCAGACCTTGATCGACCCAGTCCCAGATAAACCCGCCTTGCAGTTGGCGGTTGCTTTCGATGGCGTCCCAGTAATCCTGCAGGTTGCCGACGCTGTTGCCCATGGCGTGGGCATACTCGCACTGGATGAGGGGGCGATCCTGGGGTTTGCTCACGTAGTCGAGCATACGTTGGATCGTGGCGTACATGGGGCAGAAGATGTCGGTATTGCGATCGAACTCGGCCCGTTCGTATTGGACGGGGCGGGAGGGATCTCGCTGCTTGGTCCAGTCGTAGGTGGCTTCGAAGTTGACGCCGTTGCCGGCCTCGTTGCCAAGGGACCAGATGATGATCGACGGGTGGTTCTTGTCGCGTTCGACCATGCGGCGGGTGCGGTCGAGGTGGGCCTCCTTCCAGGCCGGATTCTTGGCCAGCGATTCCGGACCGTAGCCCATGCCGTGCGATTCGATGTTGGCCTCGTCGATCACGTACAGGCCGTACTTGTCGCAGAGGGCGTACCATTGGGGATCGTTGGGGTAGTGGGAGGTGCGAACGGCGTTGATGTTGAACCGCTTCATGAGGAGGACATCTTCGATCATCGATTCGACCGAGACGGTGTGGCCTTCGGTCGGATGGTGCTCGTGGCGGTTCACTCCCTTCAGGTCGACGGCCTTGCCGTTGACGAGGAGTTGGCCGTCGCGGACTTCGACTTTGCGGAAGCCCACGTCGTGGCTGGTGACGGCGATCGTCTTGCCGGCTTCGTCTTTCAGGGCGAGAACGAGCTTGTAGAGGTTGGGCGTTTCGGCGGTCCACTTGGCCGGATTCTTGACGACCACGGGCGCGGGGGTGCGTTGAGCGGTGACGTTGGCGGGAACGGTGAACTTGGCTGGGGCGAACTCCGCGACGGGCTTGCCGTCGAGCGTGAGGATGGACGTTTCGACGGAGCATTTGCGGGGCTGGTCGGCGTAGTTCATGACTTCAAGGTCGACGGTGACCTTGGCGTCGCAGCAGGCGTCGTCGAGTTCGGCGTGGAAGAAGAAGTCGCGAAGGTGGAGGTCGGCGGCGGACCAGAGGTAGACGTTGCGGAAGATGCCGCTGAGACGCCAGAAGTCCTGATCTTCGAGGTAGCTGCCGTCGCAGTAGCGGTAGACCTCGACCGCCAGCGTGTTTTCGCTGGGCGCCAGATACTCGGTGACGTTGAACAGGGCAGGGGTGCGGCTCCCCTGGCTGTAGCCGACCTGTTTGCCGTTGATCCAGAGGTAGAAGGCCGAGTCGACGCCGTCGAACTGGATGAAGACCTGGCGATTGAGCCAGTCCTTGGGTACGGTGAAGGTGCGGCGGTAGGAGCCGACGGGGTTGCGTTGGGCGTAGCTGGTGAACTCCTTGGGCGGTTCGCCCATGACCCGAGGCGGATCCTTTTTGAAGGGATAGGGGATGTTGGAGTAGAGGGGGACGCCGTAGCCCTTCATCTGCCAGTTGCTGGGGACGGGGATGTCGTCCCAGGAGGAGACGTCGAAGTCGGGTTGATAGAAGGTGGCGGGCCGGCTGTCCGGATTTGGGGCCCAGTTGAATTTCCAGGTGCCGTTCAGAGACTGGAACCAGGGGCTCTGGGTGGGATCGTTTTGGACGGCCGAGACGGCGTCTGTGTGGAAGAACGACGTGGTTCGCCCGGGTTCCTTATTGCGGCCGATGACCTGCTCGTTTTCGAGGTCGGGATGGTCCGCAGAAGCGGCGGGCAATGAGGTTAGAAGCAGGGCGGCCAACAGGCAACTGATCTTGGGGGCGCGTTTCACGGTCTCGTCTCCTCGGCAGGATCGTCGTTTTGGAGTGTTATTGATGTGTGTATTGAAGATGCTCACGGCCATTCAGCGGTAGGGGTGATCCCGAAGTCAAGCCTTCTGTCCTCACTGGCGATTCGGGTGGTATTGAATTGTTTCATGGTCGGGAATCCGGGCGTTTCGTGCAAGGGGCGTGGAGAAGAGGGGCTGCGGCGATAGCGGCCCAGCAGGAGCACTGCGTAGTCCTCTTGTGGCAGAAAAAGTAGCTCGCACTCTCCGGGCGCCGCTGGCGGGAAATCGGGATTTCCGGCAGTTCTGCGGACGGCACGGCGGAGCGTGCCTGCTACTTTGCAGTTCTCCTGAGCGGCCCAGTTGCCGGGTTGTCCTTTTCCTGGTATTCAAGCTAGAATGGACGGGGGAAGATCCCACCTGTGGGGGTGGCCATTCGGCAGTCTCTGGGTGTGTTGTTTTCCGAAATCTCCAATGACGTGGGAGAGCGAGAGATGAGTATGCAAGTCCCTCCTGACCTCGATCCTGCCGTCCGACGACTCATCTCCGAGGGCCGGTTCCGGGACGAGAGCGAGATTGTCGCGGAAGGAATACGGCTGGTGTTGAAGCGTGATCAATTGGAGAAGGACATCCAGGAAGGTCTCAACGCCTTGGATGCGGGAAACCGGATTCCTGCCAGTGACGTCTACGCAGAGGCGAGAAGGCGTGTCGCGGCAATTGCGGACGAGCAGAGGCGGTAGGCATGCCGAAGGTGCATTACTCGGTGCTGGCAGCAAGGGATCTCGCCGAGAACGCCGAGTACATTGCGAGAGACAGGCCTGACGCCGCATATCAATGGATCGATGCGATCGAATCGACCTGCGTGATGCTTGCCGCCAATCCAGAACTCGGAGAGTTGCGCGAGTCACCTCGTTTGGGGCATTGCCGCAGTTTCACAAGCGGCAAGTACGTCATTTTCCTGACCGTCACGGATTTTGGGGAGGGTAAGTGCTCGTGACATAGTTTACGAAAAAGGCCATGATCCACCAAAGGCATTTTGTTCACAAGGAGGTGGATCATGGCCGAAGGATCGGCTTCTGGATTGT
>Ga0209723_1000588_pt1 | contig 66239 bp, 60 predicted proteins | sample BiotimSIPDNA_2_FD_185750 | JGI IMG/M metagenome (GOLD analysis project Ga0209723, IMG submission 185750) | Anaerobic biogas reactor microbial communites from Washington, USA - Biogas_R2 time_0 SIP DNA (SPAdes) (version 2) | ecosystem: Engineered > Bioreactor > Anaerobic > Unclassified | place... | reverse complement strand
ATCATCGTGATTACGACGCTCTCTGCGTGTCTTGGGACTCATGATGGCTCCTTGGTTTGTTTAAAAATACCAGAGGAAACCACTTATAATCAGCTTTTTTTCTGTATTAAATTTTCAGACCGTTATATATCGTGATCTCTGCCATCAAGTTCAATATTGCCTTTTACCGTTATTCCACTGAGTGCGGTAACCGCACCTCTTACCGGCGGAAATGAAATGACAATATCAGGCGAGAGTGCGGCTGTTACGTTTATTGTTGAAGTAAGGGTTCCATTTTTCCCCTCACTCTTCACCCAGATAGTATCGATCTTTGCATTTGAGCTGCATGAAACCGAGAAGCTGCCATTCTGGAAAGCTACATCACTGAAAGCCTGGACATTTGAATCGGGTTCGGGCTTGAAAAGTCCCCACCTTACCTGACCGTAAAGGTGTTCTTTTCCGGCTTCAGCGATACTCAGAACCGTCGACTTTGATTTCCGGATTCCGCTTTTTTTCCTGGTATGATTTACAGAAAAGAAGAAGGCGATTAACGCGATATTGAGTACAAGAACCATTGCCAGAACCGCTACCATCGCGGCACCCTTGTTGTTAGGCATGATAAGATCCTTCCAGTTACAGCCTGTTCCTTATGTTGACTTCTGTACTTTCAGCCATCAGAACCGCACTGGGTCCTGAACCGACTTTTCCCCCGAACATGACTGTGAGAACCCTTGCCGAAGAGATCTGGTTCACAGCAGTACCCAGATCATCTTTTGGTGTAATATTCATAGTATCCAGCATTGCGCTTAACTTAACCTCAAGCCCGTTATTTTTCCTTGTCAGGTAGCATGAAGAGTCGTTTTCAATGTGCCAGTAGATGCACCCGGCAGGATAAACCGTAGTAGCAGAGGCAGTGTAAGTTTTCGGCAGAGTCGCGGCAAGGTACACGGTATCAGGTCCGCCGCCGCTAATTCCAGTTCCGGTAATTTCTAAATACGCTGTGTCAGTCTCTTTAAGGCAGATCCAATTTTCCTGCATTATTACCTGAGCATCATTCACATAGATCCTGTCACTTCCGGATGCGGCATCGGTTGCCAATTCTGTCTGAAGTCGGTCCGAATTAGTGTAAATGAAAAGTTCATCACTGGTCACTTCAGAGGGAACGGTCTTTATGCCATTTCCAGGGAGACCAAAACCAGACATGCGGATATCCTTTTCCAGAAGATCGGAAACAGTTATGATATCACGCTGTATCTGGGCTTTTTCATTTTCGCGGGACATGCCCTTCATAAAGTACCGTTGTGATTGCAGGGCAGCGGAAACTACAATGGAGCCAACTACCATTGCGACAGTCAGCTCCATAAGGGATATCCCGGATACGCTTTTCAGCTTTGATGAAAACATATCACAACCTTGCGATAATGGTCGAAAGCTCTATCGAATGCCTCGGGCTCTGAAGAGGCCAGTGTACATTCAGAACTATTTTTTTCTGCGTACTGCTTTCAGTTACGGTCCAGCTCCGAATGTACTTGTCTCTGGCAACATCAGAATCAGTTACAATATCTGCATAACTGGTTCTGCGCAGTTCTTCCAGAAGCTGATTTCCAGCTGATGTAGCAGCAGAGAGTTCTTTTGAAGCCTGATTGGAATTTATCAGCGAAACCACACATGCATTCAGACCGGTAACCAGCAGGGCCAGAACAATCATGGCAACGATAATTTCCACAAGTGAGCTTCCTTCAGTGTTATTTCCCGCTTTCATAAGATCTCCTATTTCCATCTAACCCGACAGTCTATTATCTATTATATAGGCGAAAGGAAAGGAAAAACGGAAACAAGATTTCCGTTTCAGGAAAGCAGGAATGTGATTATCTCCTTGTGCGACGCAAAATATGAAGACAGCTTCTCCTCAGAGCTGCAGTCCAGATTTTCTCTCTCCTCAGCACTCCCAAACAGTTTGACCCTGTAATAATCCAGCGCACAGGAGAGCATATCATAAACAAACAGAACATATTTAGCACTGAAACCGGCTCCGGTCTGCCAGAGATTTCGAAGCTGCCGGTCTGTAATCCTCATATAATCGGCCCATTCTTTACAGTTTGCGGCTTTCTCTCCAGCAGTATTTTTGTGGCAAAATTCAATGTATCGGGGCTGTTTTCGCTGTACTTGTGATTGATCACATTAAGAATTACATTCTCATTTACCAGATTAAACAAGGTCCGGCAGTCAAAAGAGGCCCCTTTTTCAAGAACCGCCCGTGCGCCAAGCTTAATGCATGTAGCGCCTTTATTCGGGGAACTTGAACCGGTAAGGACAATTATTGAGCAGTGATTAGAATATTGGCGCAGAATAAAGAACTCATCATTTTCTACATCATTCATGCCAAGATCCATTATGCATGTATGGAACCTCAATCCGGAGCGCAGCAAAGAAAGAGCTTCTGCACATGTAGATGCAGTATGAAGTTTGTAGATTGTTACCGGCTCGAAGAGTTCCCCTATAAAGTCCTTAAACTCGGGATTATCCTCAATAAGAAGCAGGTTTAGAGTCTGATCTAAAAATTTAAAATTCTGGTCGTTTGTAGCTGTTCCCATGCCTTACTTGTGCTACCTGTCGAGATTTTCGGTTTTTTCCGCGAATTTCGGAAGTTCCTTAAGGATAATCGACCTGACATTCAAACTGACAGAGGGCCAGATATTCAATAGCTCATCATGAACCTAAACTTCCTTAATAATCGGCCGTTCTGTTTTGAAATCCTGCGGAAGAGAATCATACCTGACCAGCAAATCCTTAAGATAAAGTGCAAACTGATCATGGTTTATGTGCTTTTGATTATAAGCATTGCTGAGTTTTGATAAAGGGCTTTCTGAGGTGAGTGCGCCCTGGGTGGTTTTGATGTTTTTAATGAAAGAACGAGGCGATTTGAAAGAGAAAACTGACCCTGTAATTAAAATGAGCAATCCGATAATGATACCGTTGATGACAAAGGCTTTTTCCCACCTCTTCTTCTGGTTTTTCGTCGACCCGTTGGTGTCAGCCAGCTTTTTAGCCATGCTGGCAACAACCTGATCACGGTTCATTGCGATGCTGATATTCTTTTTCATAAACTGAATTTGTTAAAAAAACGATACACTCTCAAATCTTGAGACTAACTAAGAATTGTATCATTGGTGTAAGGTTTTTCAAATCTAGTTTTAAAAGAAATTTTAACTTCTCAATAATGCAAAACGGATGGAAAGCATCAATTGCAGATTTTCGTACCCGGTCGGGGTCGATAGTATCGGAATCGATATAGCACCTCTCAAAAAATATCAGATAATTCACTCTCCATCCATTGAGAGTATACACCGAAGCCCGGTTTCCGTGTGCCACGGTCATTTTCGACCGTGGCCACTGTATCATCGGTTTTTCAGCATTTCGAGGCCGATTCCGGCCACGCTTAGAAACAATAACATTGGATGAGCCCTGAAATGGGGCGATTCAAATCATCTGCTCATTTCGAGCATATTCTTGAGAGAAAAAGAAGCTCTTTGAGCAATATCAGCGGGAACCGAAATCACCTCGCCCCCGCTCCCTTCGAGAGCTTTTTTAACAGAAAGCAGAGATCCTTTTTTCATATTCGGGCAGATGAGGTTATCTGAAAGAGCAATAAACTGCTTTTCCGGATTCTGTTTTTTCAGAGTATGCAGCAACCCTTTTTCAGTAGCAATTACATATTGGTTGTGATCGCTGGTTTTAACGAAACTGCACATTTCCCCGGTAGAGAGCACATGATCACAGAGTTTTCTGCATTCAGCAGGAGCTTCAGGATGAATGAGTAGAACTGCATCGGGGTAGTCTGTTCTTGCGCGGTTTATCATATCAGGATTTATCTTCTGGTGAATCGGGCAGAAGCCATCCCAGAAAACCATTTTTCTTCCGGTCTTTTCCTGAACAAAAGAGCCCAGATGCTTATCGGGAACAAAGATTATTCCCCTCTCCTCAGGAAGTTTACCGGCGATCTTTACTGCATTGGAACTTGTACAGCAGACATCACTCTCCGCTTTGATTTCGGCGGTCGAATTCACATAACACATAACAAGATGATCGGGATATTGAGATTTGAGCTTCCTGAGTTCATCAGCCTCTATCATATCGGCCATGGGACAGCCCGCGTCCGGTTCAGCGAGAACCACCTTTCTGGCAGGGTTGAGAATAGAAGCTGTTTCTGCCATGAATTTAACTCCGCAGAAAACAATGAGATCGGCACCTATCCGGCTCGCTTCAACACTCAGTCCATAGGAATCACCTACATAATCGGCGATATCCTGCACTTCAGATGGCTGGTAAGTGTGGGCCAGAATTACAGCATTTCTGCTCTTTTTCAATGACTGAATTTCTTGTTGTAAATTACTCATTTCTTTTTTCCACAAATGGTGACAGACTGCGTAGCTTGTCTACGATTCCGGGCATGACTTCTATAACTTTGTCAATGTGTTCTTCTTTATTGTACCTGCTCAGCGAAAAGCGGGTGGAGCTGTGGGCGAATGTGTAGGGCAAACCCATTGCCCTCATGACATGTGAGGGCTCCAGTGAGCCTGTTGTGCAGGCAGATCCGCTTGATGCCGCGATTCCGTTTTCGTCAAGATGCAGCAGAATCGCTTCACCCTCGATAAATTCGAAACTGATATTGGCTGTATTTGGAAGCCGCATTTCTCTGCTGCCGTTAAGCTTTGCTCCCGCACATCTTTTCAGCAGTTCCCGCTCAAGTCTGTCCCGCATTGCTCTTACTCTTGTATTTTCTTCATCCATGTGTTTCAGAGCCAGTTCACAGGCTTTCCCCAGCCCCACAATATAAGGCACATTTTCTGTTCCGGCCCGCATTCCACTTTCCTGATGACCGCCATGCAGAAGAGGTTCAAGCTCGAGACCCTTTCTGATATAGATCGCCCCAATTCCCTTGGGAGCGTGAATTTTATGACCCGAGAGAGCCAGCATATCTATCGGTACTTTCTTGACATCCACAGGAATTTTTCCGACTGCCTGCACTGCATCGGTGTGGAAAAATCCACCTTTTCCCTTTACTTTCGCCGCCAGTTCGCTGATCGGAAAAATTACACCGGTTTCATTATTGGCCCACATCAGAGAGACAATAGTATTATTGTCAACTGGAACCGAATCGAACTGATCAATCCTAAGGTTTCCATCGGAATCAACCTCCAGCTCTGTCAATAAAGCGCCCCTGCCTTGCAGGTAACGTGCGGTGTTGCGTACGGCCGGATGCTCAACGGTTGATGTAATTATTCTGGAAAAACTCCCGTGTACACCACAGAACCCCTTTAAGGCCAGATTATCACTTTCAGATCCGCAGCTTGTGAAGATAATCTCTTCAGGTGATGCTCCAAGCAGTTGAGCGACCTGCTCGCGGGCGGTTTCGACATACTTCTTTACATGTCCCCCGAACCAGTGAATACTCGATGGGTTTCCATATTGTCCGCTGAAAAATGGAAGCATCGCCTCTATGACTTCCGGGGCCACCTGTGTAGTGGCATTATTATCTAAATAAATTTGTTTTTCCATAATTTCCTGAAAATTACCTGTCACGTTTTCCTGCCCAGCCGGCAATCAGCCAGATGTTGAGAATTGAAATAAAGAAAATAACAACTGCCCTGACATATTTGACCACATGATAGAATGACCTGAAGGGATTTGACATCTTGCGCAGATACCAGGCCCTCAGAATGCCCGAAAAACTGTCAAGCGCAATGAAAAGAGCCCATGCAGCACCGATTGTAATGACAAGCTTATTTGGTTTCATCTTTTCCCTCCATCATTTTTGATTACCGGCCTGAGGAGCCTTCAGGGCACCCCTAAAAATTCATTTTCCGCTGCGGCTGGCTGCGAATTCTACTCCCGCTTCGCTGCACTCAATCGACGAATCACAGCGAATTCTCGCTGGCGCCTCGCTTGAAAACTGAATATTTAGAGGTACCCTTTATTTTAAAATAAAACCTGCCCGCTTACATAAACTGTTTTTTCAGGCCAAATGGCAGGGAGTTTGACTAAAACCAAATCCTGAATGATTTTTTAAGCAGGATAGAACCAATGAGAAAAATAATCAATACTGCTGTAATTGTCTCCATTCTTTCTATTACGGTCAATGGAGGCGGTTCTGAAAGGAAAATACCGCAACTTCAACAGTTGACCAGAACGATTCATATAACCGACAGCACAGCCGATATTTTTGAGATGGTTACATCCGACAGTGCCCGCATAATAACACCACAGATACGCAGTATCATTAAAGGCGGGGATGTAGAGATTGAGATTGTACCCGTTTGTGTGGTCGATTCGGTATTGATAATGGTCCGCCACTCAGGGAATCAGACCGATACGGTTGGAGTAAGCCGCAGGGCTCCATACAAAATCAAATGGAACGCTTCAGATTACCCGGATCAGGACCAGCAACATCTTCAGTTTGGATATATTCTTTTCAAAACATCAGGCCAGAAGATAATCTGCCCTCCCATGCCTCACAGGTGGGTTCTTGACAGGGATAATAACTTCAGCCGCAAAATTCACGGTTGCCATCAGACTACAACTCCTGAGAGGATAAAAATCGATGGAGATCTATCGGACTGGCGAGGAGTAAGGAGTGCCAAAATAGGCGCAGAGGGTACATTCAAAATCAGATGGAGTAATTCGCATATTTTTTTTGCTGCCCATGTATTTGACACTTCTGTTACCTACTCTGACTTTCTGGAGGTGCATTTTGATCTGCATAATGACAAGAGCCAGTTTGCAGGCATAAACCACAGGAGTATCCGCTTCGGTCCCAAAACACGAAGCAACTCTTTTACAGTAGATCTGACCAGTGATGGCTTTATTCTTCTGGACAGCATCAATGTACTCCTGAGCCGGGAGATGAAATGGGCCAGAACAATTGACAATGGCTATACGATTGAGGCATCGATACCCCTTTTCTGCCTCTCTGATCTTCAGTTCCCTAACATGAGATTCGGCTTTGACGTTTCGATAGTCAATGCTGATGCGGCAAACCGGAGCAATTTTACAAGCTGGTCAGGAACCATTTTCACAAACAGGTACAATCCAAGCCAGTGGGGAACCATTAAACTTCACCAGGCACTTCCCATACTGAAGATCACCCTGGGCCTGCTTTTATTCATTGCAGCAGCAGCAATTGCATTTGTCATTGCGGTGCTGATTAAACAGAACCGGGATGATTACATCTATGAGGAGATCGAAAGCAGAGGCTCTTCGGAACTGATGCGTTCAATAGAGGAAAAGCTACAGAAATTATTGAGCAATCCGGATCTTGACAAAGAACTTCTCTCAGAGGAATTGGGTATCGATTCTGAACAGTTGGAATCGGAAATAATGAAGGAGACCGGCGGCAACTTCGGAAGGTTCCTGGAGTTCGCGCGGATACGCTCAGCCCGCTCTTTACTGAAAGAAACCGACCTCTCATTTGAGAAAATTTTATCAAGGACCGGCTTTACAGAACTTAAGTCTCTATCTGACACTTTCGAGAAAATCAGTGGCACCACAATGGAGAAATACCGCAATAGAGTCAGGGAAGAATCCAGTCTTGAAGAGGAGGATTGATCAGTTACGCGGTCCTTCAAGGTATTTCGGCAAAAGCGACCTCAGCCCGGTATCACCCTCGTATTTCATGAACCTGAAATGCAGTCTGTCCAGTATCTCGTTTGCATTCTCTTCCAGATCCAGAAGGTATGTATTTACTTCACCATCATTGATATACTCAGGACTGCACCCGGAAGGATCTGACAGGTTAACATAGATCCTGCAGGTAAAAGGCCTCACGGGATAGACACTGCATCTGCTGTTATGGTCCAGAAGCGGACATGGTCTTTTCATTTGATAATAAACCGACAACAGCAGATCTATTTCATCTATGCGTTCTTTTTTCTGATCAATCAATGACAACTGGTTCTGCACCAGATTATCCAGCCGTTCAAGTTCTTTACAGTCATCCATGCAGGTATTTATGATCTTTTCGATGTCCCGGGGCCTGTTTTTCCGGATATAATCTGCTATGATCTCAGCTTCGAAAGAGTTTACATCCTCGACCCAGTGATTGCAGCACATTGCACAGGATACACTGCAGCAGCAGTTAATAGATGATTTTTCCAGAACTGTTTTCTGGAAAATCTGAAATAGCTCGTATACCCCGTTCAATAAAGAGATAAATCCGCTGTCAAGACAGGAATTGAAATTCCCACCCTCAAGCAACTTAAGGCGTTTCACAATCTCCCGATGAACAGGAATTGCCTCATCAGGCACAGAAATATTCACTTTTGCCTGTAGATTTTTTTCTGTATCACTCATAGGTTAGTTCAGGGTAGCCGGAGCTTAAAATCGCTGAAATGAATAGAGAGTTCGGCTTGTATCGATGGGATGAATTCGAAATCAGAACCTTTTATATTGTCTCTGTTTTTCACCCACATCGATGAGCCCTTCAGTGCAAGATCAGCATAGTCTTTGAAGTAAACGATTGATTTCAGATTAAACTCGAACGCCTTTTGGGTCGTATAGGAACTGTCTGAGGGCAAACCCCTGGTATTTCCTGTTTCATTATCATTCCACCTGGTTAAGACGTCCCTCCCGCCCTCTCTGCAGAAAGCAAGTTCAACTTCTGCTGCCCAGTAATTGTCTCCCGCGATACTGAATCCACCACTTACCCTGTCGCCATCATTCTGCTGAAACCCCAGGCTTTTTCCCCAATAGATATAGCGTTCACCATTATTTGCATTGTTATCTGTAACGGTGTAAAGCCAGGGTGACCTGTAATTGTACTGGGCTTTCAGCAGATGAGGGAAAGTGATACTGAACGGATTACGCCAGAAAAGCCCCATATCCAGGCCCCAGTGAGTTGGTTCTTTATCACTCGCTACTTCATCATCAACCTGGAAATCATCAAAAGCAACCTGTCCCCTGAATGAGATATCTTCAGTCAGAGGATGAATGTTCCACTGGAAAGAGAGCATCAGATTGCCTTTTCCTTCCTGGTTTGTATTTACGACCGTATAGATAGAGAAAGGATTTATGTACTGCAAATCCGGGAAATCGCTCTTACGGGTAAACAGGACTGATTCGGTGATTCCCAGTGTCACCCATTTGCCCAGCATCAGGTTAAGGGAATGAGCGGTAAAGAATCTGTTTACATTCGAATTATCGTCTGTATCCCTGTGATTCCTTCGTTCATAGTGAAAAGGGGCAAAGAGATGACGGAATTCAAATAGCGATGAATGCAGCTGCCACTCCAGAGCATCGTAGCTGTATGGATTAGAAGACAGTACAAGACTTCTGTCTGCGAAAGGTCCCCAGTTCCTGTTGAGCCTGCCGAGGCGAAAAAAACCGTATTTCCAATCTACCTGAAGAAAAGCCTCACCGATCCTGCCTCTGACATCACGTTCTCTGTGAGCCGGGTAAAGAGAATCATACTGGTACCGTTTATCTACATCGAGAGTCTGCCTGATCAGCAGATTTCTGTAACGGATTTGATTCAGCATGCCGATTTTCCAGTAGAAATCATCATCCTTGTCTTCAGCCACCGGCCCGAATGCCCCCGTTGCAGACGGTTCCAGAAAAAAGTAATTGCTGTCAAGGATTTCTTTTTCAGGCCATATTGTTCTGTCAAAAATATCTGCCGTACGGATATCATCCCAGAACATCCCGCTAGGAGATGATTCCGTGCGCTCCATCTCAGCGGCAATCAAAAACAGGGGCTCTCTCCAGTTATGAAGCTGCACTGCGGAAACAGAATTGGTCAGGGCAGCAAAAACAATCATGAAACAGACATAAATAATTTTTTCAGGTTTTATAGACATTTCTAGTATGCAGAATCCCTTTTGAGAAGAACCAAAACAGTTTTAATAATGATCTTTATATCAAACCAAATGCTCCAGTTATCGATATACTTGAGATCAAGCTTTACTATTTCATCGAAATTGCTGATTTTGTTTCTTCCTGAAACCTGCCAGAGTCCTGTGATTCCGGGTCTGATAGATATTCTTCGGTGGTGCCATTTCTGGTATTTGCCGACCTCATCGGGTGTAGGTGGTCTTGTACCGACCAGTGACATCTCCCCTTTTATCACATTAATAAACTGAGGCAGCTCATCAAGACTGAGTTTACGCATGATTTTACCGATTCTGGTGATTCTTGGATCATCCTTCATCTTGAAAATGGCGCCGTCGCATTCATTAAGCTTCTCGAGTTCTTTTTTTTGCTTTTCGGCATCGGCTGTCATTGAGCGGAATTTATAAATTACAAACCTTTTTCCGTTTTTCCCTACGCGCACCTGTTTGAAGAAAACCGGTCCTTTTGAAGTAAGCTTTATTGCAGTTGCCAGAAAGGGATAGAGCAGAATCAGTCCCAGGAAGCCTGCCAGACCTCCCACAAGGTCAAAGATCCTCTTGAAGAGCATCTGGTCGGGGTCAAGTTCAACAGTGTGGGAAATAAGTGTAGGGCGGCCCATGAAGCGGTGATATTCCCATCTTGCAAAGTATGTCGATGCTGCGATATTGAGGAAGACCCGCGCCGGACGGCCCATTTCCTCACAGATCTGAAGATAGGAATCTACCGAGAACCCTTCCCTTGTCATTTTGCGGGGAATACTGAAAAACACCTCTTCAACATAGCTGTTTTTGAGGACTTCTTCAAATTCCGCTGGCGAAATTCCTATGTCAAGCTTACGGACCAGCCTCAGCCCCCACTCAGGATGGCAGACTATCTCCTGATGAATCTGTGAAGCCATCCTGCCTCTTCCAACCAGAATCACCGGGCTGATGTTGCTGTTATTACGGCGAATCCTGGCGATAGTCCGTTTTACAAACAGTTTCTCAAATGCGATAAAAGCAAATGAGAATGCTGCAAAAGTAAAATACAGGTATCTGCTGTTATGACTGTGGGGCAGAAGATATAGAATCGAAGCACCCAGGATACAGGCAGAGATAAAAATCGCAACCACACGACGCATCAGCCCGGTCATCCAGGCAAAATGCAGTACAGAAAAGAGAGATCGTGTCCAGGCAAAGTAAAGGTAAAAGCCCATAAACCCGACAACCATGACCCAGTAATTGAGAACCGGGTGCAGTGGCCGGAATAACATGGTTATGGAATAGGAAAGGTAAAAAGCTATGACAATAAGAAAGCAGTCAATGAGCGCAATTGTCTGTTTTAGAAATGAAGAATGTTCTTTAAGCATGTTTACTCAGGATTAAACTCAAACGGAAACTCAAAAGACATGTTGCCGATTTTCTCGGGAATCTTTTTAAACTGTATATCTTTTACATATCGAAGCAATTGACTCAAAAACTCTTCATCGTTGATGCCGGTTTTGCTGACTTTTGCATCTACAACCGTCCCTGAAGGACTGACCCTGAAGGAAACCATAACAGTTCCGCTCATAGACTCTTTAACCTTGAGCCTTTTCTTATAGATGGATTTAAGATTGGGGATATGCCGGGCAATTGAGTCCATGATTGACTGCTGACCGCGATACTTCAGTGCTTCCACCGAATTATCCACTATCTTCTTTTCTACGATGGGAACCGACGCGGCTTTAACCGGAGTCTTTTCTGTTTCACTGAAGACCAGACCCTTAACCATTTTCTCCGCATCACTATTGTTCATCAAACCATCCTGCTCCTTTAGAAAATCAAAAAGGAGCTGTGAGGCGGATTCTGAAATACCGAATATACTACTGAAAAAACCGGCTACTTTCTGCTGATTATCCGGATCAATGCTATCGACAGATCTGGAAGCCTGTAAAATTCCTGAACAGTCTTCTTTGTTATAGGCTGTAAAAAGCGATTCAGCATAAGCCACTACAGCTCCTGGAGATAATCCCAGGGACAATTTCTGGTAAAGTACCTTTGCAGAACTTAACAGAAGCCCTGCGGCCTGGGGGTTCCACTCTTCGCCTGCCCTGAGCTGGAGCTGCTCAGAAAACTTTTGCGAAAGAATATCTGTACCGCTGTCTGCAATAAAAACAGATGCAACAGCCATCCGGAGTTTCAGATTTCTTATTCTGACTGAATCACTGGAGGCTGCAGGGTCAAGCTTCACCAGTTGTTCAATCTTCAGCGAATCTGAGCCGATGACAATAAAGGCGAGTTCTTTTTTCTTTGCGCAAAAGATAAAAAGGAAGGGAAGGCCGCACATTAAAACAGTCAGCAGGCGTAAATTCCTGTAATTTAAAATTTGCATACATTACCCGTTTAAATTGATGCCGGCCAGCAAGTCAGACCTCAATGTCTCTATGCTGCCTTCGTTCAAGACATGCCTCCAGAATCCTTCCGGCGGCGTTTGAAAGAGCTTCTCCTGCATTTTCATTCTTGACATTACTTCACTTTCAGAAAGAGCCCCGGGTTTCAGTATCAGGCGCCTGAGTCTGGTACTGAAAGATGCGCTGATCCAGATCCTCTGATTAAACCAACTTTCAATTTTCCAAAGCGGTATCAGTGCCGCATCCAGCACAACTGTTCCGCAAGTTCCTTTAAGGAGTTCGCAGAGCCTTTCAAGCAACGGCGGATGAACTATAGAGTTCAGTTTTCTTATTTCTTCAAGGTACCTGAAAGCCCTGGATCCCAGTCTGTCAAAAGCTATCGCACCTTCACGAAACACCGACTCTCCAAAAGCCGAAGAAATCTTCTTCTTTATCTCACTATCAGACTGCATCAGGATCTTGGCCTCCAAATCCGCATCGATAATTTGCGCACCTGCTTCAGCCAGAATCTTTGCAGCAGTCGACTTTCCTGAACCCATGTAACCGGCCAATGCAATTTTTGCAGACATTTATTCTCAGACAATAGAATGATACTTCGTTATAGTGACGCGGTTTCCCTTTTTGTTGAATTCTACATTATCAACATAATGCCTCACAATAAACAGTCCTCTGCCGCAGTCCTTGATCAGGTTTTCCGGAAGAGTCGGATCTGGAACACAGGAAGGATCAAAACCCTCTCCTTCGTCCATGATCGAAATCACTGTTTTCTTTTTGTCAATAACATGGCCCATGATCACCTTTTTGGAAAAATCTTTGTGATTGCCATGAAGAATAGCATTTACAAGCAGCTCAGTAAGTGTGATCTTCATCTTTCTGATGCTGTCATCTGCATATCCGAACTTATCCATATTGCTCAGAATAACAGAGATGGCACGGTCCATTTCCTCATAATAGCTTACAGACTGCAGGTACACCGGATCATCATCGGCAAACCCCAGTTTATTTTTAATAAGGTTTTTCCTTGACTGTGTCAGAACTTCAGCCACAACCGCAGTAACATCATCATCGATATTCTTTTTAGCGCTGTATTTTTCATTAATAATGTTAATCAGATTTTCTGCCTTGCCGTCCTTTAATGCAGAACATACAGTCTCTTCAAAAAGAATCTTCCCTTCCTGCAAATCATCGGAAAAGACCCTGTAGATGCCATCTGTCAGAAGCACCAGGCAGTCGCCCTGGTTCAAATAGACACTCTGTTCCTCAAAAAATCCGTTGTCAAAAACCCCTATGAAAGTACCCTGCGATTTCAGCGGCAGGACATCGTTCTGATTTCTGCGGTAAACGACAGGACAGATATGTCCGGCATTAGAGTAGGTCAGGCGGTTATCATGCAGGTCAAGGTATGCTACAAAAGCGGTTAGATAGAAATCAGCCGAAACATCTCTGATTATCTCGCTGTTGACCCGTTCTATGACTGCTCTGGGGGAGAATCCGTTACGCAGGTGATTTGAAAAACACACTTTTGCCAGGGCAGAGATGAGCGCTGAGGGGATTCCGAATCCTGTAACATCGAAAATTACAAATGCCAGAACATCATCGGAAATCTTAACGACATCGTAAAGATCCCCGCCGATTGCCCCGCATGGAAGGTAAAGAGATTTGAGCTGCAGACCTTCAAATACAGGCAGATTATGAGGAATCATGGCTGCCTGAATCTTACGTGCTATTACCAGTTCAGCATCCCTGGTATCCATTTTACCATCCTGGCATGCATCATTTGGTGTGTTCATATCAATATCCGATGACGATTCAGGGCAAGTCATATTTTATTGTTCACTTCTTGATCAAATAAATCTATTTTGGATACAAATATACTAATGGTCACTCTCAAATTCTGAAGAATTTCCCGAATTGTAAAACTCAGGAACCAGTTTTTTTTCCGCAAAGGGAACCTGAGCCCGAACTGGACACAGTTCAAAGATATCATACATTATAATTTACTTTCCGGCTCATAGTCTACGAAATACGAAATGGGGTCAAGATGCTGGCGAAATTACGCTCTCTGGCAGTTCTTGGAATTGACGCTTTTGAGATCGGTATTGAAGCCGATATCAGCGAAATGCTTCCAGGATTAACGATAGTCGGCCTCCCTGACGGTGCTGTGAGGGAATCAAGGGAACGGGTCATGTCTGCGATCAAAAACTGCGGATTTCAGTTCCCAAACCGTAAAATAACCATAAACATGGCCCCGGCAGATATGAAAAAAGAGGGTTCGGCATTTGACCTGCCCATTGCCATAGGCCTTCTGATGGCGTCTTCCCAGATAGAAATTGATGAACCTGACCGTTTTATCATAGCCGGAGAACTTTCCCTGGATGGTACTGTTAAATCCATAAAAGGCGTGTTGTCGATGGCTATTAAAGCCCGGGAGCTTGGCTGCGGCGGGCTGATAGTTCCAAAGGAAAATGCGCTGGAGGCCTCTGTGGCAAAAGGGATGAATGTTATCCCGGTCAGCAGCCTCTCAGAAGCGCTGGATTTTCTGACAAAGAATATTGAAATAAGACCATTCACCACAGACCTGAACTCGATTTTCAACCAGGCGAGATTCTATACCATCGACTTTCGGGACGTTAAAGGTCAGGAACACATCAAGCGGGCGCTTCTGGTCGCTGCAGCTGGCGGTCACAATATCCTTATGCTGGGTCCGCCAGGATCAGGAAAGACCATGCTGGCAAGAAGGATTCCCACAATTCTTCCAGATCTTTCTCTTGATGAAGCTCTGGAAACAACTAAAATTCATTCAGTTGCCGGACTTCTGGATACAAGCACTCCCCTGCTTGCCACTCGTCCTTTCCGTTCTCCTCACCATACAATTTCAGATGCAGGTCTAATTGGCGGAGGTTCCTACCCCCGCCCCGGAGAAGTCAGCTTGAGCCACCATGGTGTCCTTTTTCTGGATGAGCTGCCGGAGTTTAATAAAAATGTGCTTGAGAACCTGCGTCAACCCCTTGAGGACGGGAAAGTGACAATTTCGCGGGCTCTGATGTCTCTCTCCTATCCGGCGCGCTTCATGCTGGCCGTTGCACTGAACCCCTGCCCGTGTGGCTATTTTACCGACACACGGCACAAGTGTTCCTGCACACCTCAGCAGATACAGAAGTATATGTCAAAAATTTCCGGCCCGCTTCTCGACAGAATCGACATTCATGTTGAGGTCCCGGCCCTGACTTATGAGGAACTTTCACGCAAGTCTCCCGGAAGAGATTCAAATTCAATGAGAGAGGAAGTCGGGAATGCCCGGGCTCTTCAACTACAGAGATTCAGTTCAGAGAAAAAGGTCTTCTGCAATGCCCATATGGAATCCCGTCACATCAGAAAACATTGTAATCTTGACAAAGAAAGTCAGGAGCTCTTGAAAAATGCAATAGAAAAATTGGGCCTTTCAGCAAGAGCCTACGACCGTATACTTAAAGTGTCAAGGACCATCGCTGATCTGGACCGTTCAGAAGAGATAAAAAGTCAGCATATCGGGGAGGCAATCCAATACCGGAGTCTGGATAGGAAATTGTGGATGGGGTAGAAGTCACAAGTCACAAGTCACAAGGAAGAAGTAAGAAGTAAGAAGGAAGAAGGAAGATTCCTGAAAGTTACTTTTTCTACTTATTGATCTTTCACAATAGTATACACCAGAAATGGTCAATTTTATTTGAGGAAATGACCATTTCAGATGTTTTCTATTGTGAGATGGTCAATATGTTTTCAACTTTCAGCTTTCAACTTTCAACTTGCAACTTTCATCTTTCGACTTTCGACTTGTGACTTGTGACTTGTGACTTTTTGGAGGGTTGATATGTCTGCATATGGATTCGAGCAACTGGAAGTCTGGAAGAAAGCCTGTGCACTTGCAGTAAAAATATATTCGCTGCTTGAAGACAGCAGTGATTATAGCCTGCGTAATCAAATGCAGAAAGCTGCTGTTTCTATAGCATCGAACATTGCAGAAGGCGCTGAAAGGTGAAGCCAGGCACAGTTCAATTGCTTTTTACTCTATGCTAAAGGTTCAACAGCAGAACTGAGAACCCAGTCATCCATTGCTTCTCAAGTCAAGCTTTTAAGTGAGGAAGAGTATCAAACATGTACTCAAGATCTTCTTGAGATCTCACGAATATAGAAGGACTCAGGAAAGCAATTACACAGAAAAAATCACAACAACCCGTTTTGAATAAATAACAAATTTTCTTTTTCTTTTTTTCCTGACTCTCGACTTGCAACTTGTGACTTGCAACTTGTGACTTTCGACTTTTGACTTTAACCCGGGGTCTGTTTATGATAACTCTTTGGCTTCATTTCCTGATCAGTTCTCTTTTTGTGACAGGTGCCGGATTATATATCGGAAGAGTAAGCGGCGAACTTGGGGAGAGGCTCAAGCTCGGGAAGGCCTGGGCCGGAGCAGTACTGTTATCGCTGGCAACCACGTTACCGGAGCTCATAACAACTGTTACAGTTGTCTGGAGAGGCGAAACAGGGCTGGCTTTTGGAGGAGTGCTTGGGAGTATGGTGTTCAATCTTTTCATACTGGTGGTTGTCGACATTTTTGATACAGACCCGATCTATCACCGTTTATCAACGAACCATCTTCTTACGGGCCTTTTAGGATGTGTTCTTCTTTCTGCGGTGGTTTTCGGGCTTTCACTTGGTCAAGTTGGTACTCCTCAGTTTAAAGATATTCAGGCGATCAGTTTTATCGGCATATCATCGATTGCAATCATATTTTTTTATATAGCAGGCCAGATAATTCTTTTCCAGCTGGCAAAAAGCGAAAATGCCGAACCACGTATCAAAATAGCAACAGCTTTCGACCGGTTCTCGACAAAACAGATTTTTGGTATTTACTTCGGATTAGCCGGGATTATCATAATTGCGGCCTACCAGCTTGGTATTGCAGCGGAAAATCTTGGCAGAGCGTTTAATTTTTCGGCTACATTCGCTGGAGCGACCCTCATAGGTATCGTAACAAGCCTGCCTGAATTTACAAACGGTATTGCCTGTGCCCGGCAGAAGGAGTATGATCTTGCCATGGGCAATATATTGGGGGCAAACGCCTTTGTTATCGTTGTGCTGGCAATAGCAGATCTGCTTTACTTAAAGGGTTCGATTTTTTCATTTCTTTCTCCCACAGATGCTACATCCTCGATAATCATGGCAAGTCTGGCAATAATGATGCAGGGAGTTGCTCTGGGAGCACTTGCGGGTCGCAGCAGACATAGAATCTGGCGTCTGGGAGCGGCATCGGTGCTGCTTTTATTTCTTTATTGGGTGAGTCTGGTTATAGCATACCGTTTTTCTCTTTAAAAACAGCAGGAATTCGCCCAATCACTCTACAAAGCTTCCGCTTAACACAATCGGCTGATTCAGCGGGCTTCCGCTGACCATGATAAAGCTTGCCATATCACTTGTTTCGACCTGGACAACTCCGTTTTTTTGACAGAACAGAGCTTCATGAGAATTGAGGTGTCCTGAATCTGTTTCAATTTCTCCTTTATAAACATAAATAAACCCGTTATGGGAAAAAAGAGGCACGCTCAGCAATGAAGCCCCGGTGATTCTATAATCTTTAAATTGAATAGGAGTAAAGTGTTTTACAGGAGAATTTCCACCGACAACGGTACGGATCTTTAGCCCCCCTTCATTTTCGCTGTTAATCTGATCAGGGTTTACCTGCTGGTATTGCGGATCACTCTTTTTAAGATGCAGAGGCAGATTTATCCAGAGCTGAAATCCATGGCAACCCTCTTCTCCCCCGGGCATCTCTGAATGAACTATTCCCCGGCCTGCACTGAATCTCTGAACCCCGCCCTCGGGAACAGTCGTGTCGTTACCCAAAGTGTCTCTGTGGCGGAAAGAACCACCAAGCATATAAGTCACCGCCTCAAATCCCCTGTGGGGATGCTCCGGGAAGCCGGTACCGGCTTTTACGAAAAATTCATCAAGAAGCACAAATGGATCAAAACTGCGAATTAATGGAGAAGGGAAAAGACGCCACACTCTCGCCCCGACACCCTCCTCAAGCGCAGTTGCAGATATTTTTAACGGGCTTTCCATAAAAATTCCTCCTCTAACCTAAAACGAAAGCAATTTTGGGGTCATTTCCAATTTACCGGAAAGGATTACTGATGATAATTGATGTCTTTAAACATATTCCCGGGGAGAGCCGTAATAAATGGAAGCAGGTTTTATATTCTCTTGATTTTTAATTCTGCCTGTTTTATTCTTAATAGTTTCAAAAAATTAAAACCTCAATTCCGGGAGATTCAAGATGCCCCAGGGCAAGCGACCAACCAAAAAAGCAATGAGCAATCAGACGAAATGTCCCAGATGTATGTCAAGGGGCTATGACAAAGCAGAAAAACTGAACCTGCTCGAGAAATTTAAGTTCATGGGGTGCAATGTGTGGATTTGCCGAAAATGCGGCAAAAAATGGGCTGGCTAATCCTAACGGGCCATCTCAAGAATCTGCTTTAACACAGTCAGCAGCTGATCAGTTGATTCTGCCCTGAAAATCCGGTCTCTGAGCGCCGATGCACCTGAGAGTCCTTTTATGTAGCGGGAGACATGTCTTTTCATCTCCCTATACGCGAATCTTTCTCCATACATTTCTTTGAACCTGATTACATGCTCCTGCGCCAGATCGACTTTCATCTCAGGAGTCACAATCGGCCCGCATTCAGACTTCAGAGCGCTCTTTATCTGCGCAAAAATCCAGGGATTGCCGAAAGCCTCCCTGCCTATCATCACTGAATCGCATCCGGTTATCCTCAACATCTCCAGGGCATCCTCTGAACTCACGATATCTCCATTTCCAATTACCGGAATGGGAACAGCCTTTTTTACCTCTGTGATTCTCTCCCAGAAGGAATGGCCCGAGAAGCCCATCGACTGTGAACGGGGATGAAGTGTAACTGCAGCAGCGCCGCACTGCCATGCAGATGCTGCAAACTGAACATCAACCCATTCATTCATACGCCACCCGGAACGTATCTTGACAGTTACAGGAACGGGTACTGATTCCGCCACCTTGCCGACTATTCTGCAGAAAAGATCATGATTTTTCAGCAGCCCTGAGCCGCCATTTTTCTTAACGACCTTGGCAACAGGACATCCGGCGTTTATGTCAATAAAATCGGGTCTGACTTTATCATAGGTGAGTTTTGCGGCTCTGGCCATATGATCCGGATCGGAACCGAAAAGCTGAATTCCAATGGGCCGCTCCGATACATCAAACAGCATCAGTTTTTCTGTGACTTCTGAGCAGTAAATAAGACCTTCGGCACTTACCATCTCAGATACCACTATATCTGCACCCTGCTCTTTGCAGATGCGGCGGAACACCGTATCTGTAACGCCTGCCATGGGGGCTAAAACCAATTTTTTATCTGAAAAAAACATCTGAACACCTGATTTGTTATCTGTAGAAAATAGTGACTTCGATATGTTTCTGCAATTATTACCTAACTTATGCACCCGGATCAGGGCAAATTGCGCTTAGCCCTTGTGCATAAAGGCTTTCACAAATCTTGATGTACCACAGGTGTGGTGCACCTGCGATTTGTTCAAGCCTTTCTGCTGCAAGGTCTAAACGCACTTCGTCCCTTCCCGGATGCATAAGTCAGGTATTACAAACTTCCATTGAGCGGTCAATAACGTCAGGAAGTTTTCCAGCCCTCATGGATACAACAGACTCTCTGCCAAAATTTACAATCCGGCACTTCTTGAGTTCGCCAGCATGTTTTTAAGCCGGATCATCGTTGCTTCAAGTTTTACAAGATCACTGCTGAGCGGAAACATCGCATGGTACCTATCCCTGAACCGGACCGCCTCCGCGAACTTATTTGCATTAGTCAAAACTACCAGAATCCTTACATATTCATTAAGAAGATGTGAGAATTCATTTGGAGCGTAATCCCTTTTCTGCTCATGGAGAAAATTACGCTGATGCTTTGCGTGAATCTCAAAAATTTCTATCATTGAAGAGAGATCTCCGGACAAAGAGTCTTCTGTGAGCCAACATACGCCAGTAAACTCATCTATATGCGCAAGTGTTCCCTTACGCCCTAGCCTGATCCAGAAATCCTGATCACCTATCGCCCTGTATCTGATATCGAAATATCCGACTCTCTCATGAACGTTTCTTTTCCACATTGGATGCGGACCTACACGACACTGGAACAGAAGATCATAGAAAGAATACTGGGGCCAGACAAATGCCCCGCCGTATTTTTCTGTAGCAACATAATTATCATAGTCGTTATGGGGAATATCTGTCAGTTTTGTATTCCCGTAGACCAGATCCACCTGCGGATTAGACTCGAGGTAATTCAAGAGCATTTCCAGAGTCTGGGACCGTAACCGGTCGTTTGTGCTGAACATGAAAACATATTTGCCTTCAGCCAGATAGATCCCCAGGTTCCATGCTGCATAAATACCGATTCTCTCCGCAGTTCTATAGTATCGTATCCCGGGATATTTCTCAATAAAGCGCATTATTACAGATTTTTCGTCCTGCGGAGAGGCGGCATCTATTACTATTACCTCAACACTCCCAAACACGCTTTGGCTCACGACATCACTGAGACATTCATCTATGAATTGCCCCGAGTTATAAGTAGATATGATAATTGAGACAAGAGGTTTTGACGGTACAGATGCAGAACTGAGAAAATCGCTTGAATTTATGGTAGATGTAAACCACTCTTTCTGGGTCTTCTGCAGTTGGGCAAAAATTTCAGGATCATCAGGGTAATAATCTTTCAACCCGAATAAAACCTTGAGTGCATCTTCATGCTTCCCCAGTGATCGTTGATATTCAGCAAACTCAATCGCAAGAGGTTTCAGTGATGGACACATTGCAAGCGCTTTGGTGTAATTCATAATTGCACCTGAGATAATTCCCGATTCTCTGTATGCCCTGGCAGCACAAACCAAAGGCCGGTGATCTGCGCCTAACACTTCAGAAGAGATCAAAGATGCCCTGAGCGCTTTATTTGTATCATCTGACAAAATTTCATTTGAGCGGCTGACAAGGTTTTCTGCACGGTTCAGCCGTCTGGAATGCTTAATGCCGGAAGTCATATCCATAATCCGGGCTTTAATCACATCGGCCATTTTTTCCCATGTAAACCGGCGGGCATTTTCTATTCCCTTTTTTCCCAAATCTTCCCGTGTGCTGGCATCCAGCATCTTACGCATCACATCAACTATCTCCGGACCTGATCCCGGATTAACATATACACATGCATCCCCGCCGGCTTCGGGAATTGAAGAATTCCTGCATGCAATTACCGGACAGCCGCAGGCACCGGCTTCGATTACAGGTATTCCAAATCCCTCGTATATTGAAGGATATATAAGTGCCTGAGCACCACTGTATGCCGCCACAAGTGTCGGGTCATCTGTGTAATCTATCCTCATGACTGAGGTTCCAAAGCGGGCAATTTCAGAATCAGAAAACTTTTCACCTCCGATGCAGACAATCCGGGTCTGGTTTCGAAGATCTGAGTTGATAAATGATTCCAGAACGATGCCGCCGTTTTTGTATGATGACCTTTTTCCCACCATGACAAAATAGGGCCCTTTAATCCGGAACTGTTCTCTGAATCTTTCAACCTCCTGTAAAGCGGGCCTGAAAATATCTGAAATAGCAGGGTAAGCCACGCTCACCCTGTCTGGCGGTTCATGATAATACCTTGACAAATCATTTCGGGTTGATTCGGAGATGGCAACGAATTTATGTGCACAAGAAAATGCCCTCTTTTTAGGAGCCCACATTCCTGTAATCATGTTGGCTCTTGCCAGTTCCGGTATCAGATCATAGACAAGCTGAATTGAAGCTATTCCGGGCGCTGAGGAGTAATAGGTGCTCATAAACAGATCCGCCCTGTTTTCTCTGCATATTGCAGTGAGCAGTTTTTCATCATTTTCAAGATCACAATTGGTGACACTGCAGTACTCCGGGACCACCAGGGTTTCAACACCTTCTATTCCCGGATCATAATTCCCGCGGACAAGCAGGATTATTCTGGTATCTTTCAGTGTGTCCTTAAGAATTGGAATAATATTCTTCCAGATTCGTGAAATGCCTACATTTGCCCCTGCCTGAATCTGGAATATCAATCCGTCAATTACAACTGTACTTTTCAGCGCACCGGAAGAGATCTTCGCGGCCCTTTTCCCTGCCTTCTTTGCAACAACAAACATATCATAATGAAAAAGACCGGGCATTGTTTCGATTACCATCAAACCGGATTTTTCCAGAATTTTTCCGGCGCTGTTCTCATCGTACAAATAGAGGTGCTCCTCAGGAAGGAACATCTCCCATGAGGCCCCCTCGCCACGATAACATGGTGTCTGGATCAAACATACACCATCCTCCCGCAGATAATCCGATATGGCACTTATTGCCTTTACAGGTTCATGAAAGTGCTCCATAACATCAAAAGCGCACACAGCATCATACTTCCGGTAAGGCAGTTTGACATCAGGAAACAACCCGGGTATGATATACTCCAGACCGAAGATATTCTTTCCAAGCCTGCATGTGTTCTCGTCAATTTCTATGCCTGCGGCTTTACGAATGCCGTGAGAAAGACAGTACTGAAGAAACCCGCCGTGAGAGCACCCGATTTCAAGCACCCGTTCCGGCAAAATTTTATGTCTGTTAAGAATTCGGTACCAGAGCGGTATCCGGTCGTGAAAATCCTCAATCATCCTCTGCTCGATAGGGGGAGTGCGGCTTTTCTCGAGCTGGTGTTTGTGCCAGTACTGATCCATCCCGTAAAATTTCTTCAAGTCCTCTGCTGTATAGGCTTTTTTCAAGACCAGAGTGCCGCAATTTTTACATCTGCCATAGAGTTCATGCGTTGATTTTTCGGTCTGTCCTCCGCACCAGCACCGTGCAGAGTCATTGTCGTCAGGCAACATCGTGGACATCAATATCTCCTGTTAGAGCTCGAGATCAAAGCTATAGTATATTATTGGCAAGTCACAAGTTGCAAGTCACAGGTCACAAGTTGTGAGGATAAGGAATAAGGGCTTAAGAAAAAGAAAGTTGCCTGGAAATATTTCTCCGACTTTCGACTTGCAACTTTCAGTTTCTTCCGGTCAGCAGATTGTTTCTATTGGAGCCTTGCCCTTGAGGTTCACGCACTGGCTTGAAACAAAACGGGAGGGGTCGGGAACCTGATCAGAACAGCTTATCGGCAGATTCGCGGCATGCTTCTGAAGAAATTTCTGTCCATAAGAATTCCAGACTTTATCAAAAACACTCTGCGAACGTCGCTTTACCACTATATCTGTAGTCACCAGTATCCTGCTTAACTGGTTGGCCTGCATACATAAATCAAGATCCCAGAAATGCTCTCCATCGAAGGTCTCTTCATCAAACCTGATTTTCTGGAACAAAGATGCCCTTACGGCCATAAAAACGCCATCACAGATAACAGCCGGAAAATTCCCATTTTCAGGTGAGAATACAACTGCAAAGAAATCACCATTCTGTAAATGATGAACCACTCTGCCCTTGATAAAGGGCCTTCCAGCGGCGGTCCAGGAATATTTATCTGCAAAAAGAAACTGCGTTCCGGCAACTCCGGCAATCCCTAACCAGGGATCATCGGAAAACTTTTTTTCCAGTATACATCCCCAGTTCATTTTCATGAAGAAAAGATCTTCTGGAACAAAAACCAGTATATCACCACGGGCTTTGGAAACGCCCTGATTGTAAGCTGCGGCCAGTCCCATTCCGTTGCTGCCATCAACCATAATGTACTCATGATCAACCCCGATAGTCTTTGCAGTATTGCGCTCCTGGATTGATTCGGGAATGGGCCGTCTCCAGCATGTAATCACACTTATCATAAATTCTGTCCTCCAAAGTTACTATGAAATATGAATCAGCCTCCGGCAATATATCAAGTATTAAGTTGCAAGTCACAAGTCTCAAGTCGGAATCGGAACGGAAACAGAAGAAATTTCCGATATCTTAATGTTCAGATGTATCAATATGATCCCTGTCCTTCCCTACTTCCCGCCCCTTCCCTATCACCTTATTCCCGAACCGGGCCACAATTCTATCCACTGCGGCTTCAGTTGCCTCTATCGACTCAATTGTCTTCTGAGCGAAAAGGTCGGTCTGTTCGGCATCATCGAGCCCTGTTACACCGACACCCAGAAGTCTTAAAGACGGCTCCTTGAGTTCTTCCAGAAGCTGTAGCGCGTTATCGAAGATTAATTTGGCCGTATTTGATGACTGAGGGAGGGATTTTCTGCGGCTGTGCCTGCTGAAATCCGGACGTCGCCAGGTAAGAAAAACAGTATGACCCTTTACGCCATAACGACGGGCCCGCCTCGAAACATCCTGGACAAGTAAAAAGAGCACATCTCTCCACTCATTTCTGTCTCTTGAGTCAGCATTAAAAGTATGCTCTCTTGAGATCGACTTTATTGAATCATACTCACCCACCGGGCGCTCATCAATTCCCCTGCAGAGGTTGTAAAGAGAGATACCCTGCTTTCCAAACCGATCATTGAGATACTCCAAAGAGAGGTTCTGCAAATCTCCCACTGTGCATATCCCCATCCTCTGAAGCACCTCTGTGCTCTTTACTCCAACACCCCAGATTTTTCCAACTTTCATGGGGGCCAGCCACTCTATTATCTGTTGAGGTTCTGATGGGACGATTGTGATGCCGTTTGGTTTATTAAAATCAGATGCAATTTTTGCCAGAAACTTATTCGGGGCCACACCTATAGAGCCGGTGAGTTTCTGTTCACTCCTGATTCTCTCTGATATCGCTTTTGCGGCATCCAGAGGAGATCCAAAGAGCCTGTCGGTGCCGCTCATATCCAGAAATGCTTCATCAACTGATACCTGCTCGACACGGGGAGAAAACTGCTCAAAGATGTTCATGATCGCTTTTGATACACTTTCATAAACATGCATCCTCGGAGTCACGAAGATTCCGTCGGGACATCTTCTGTAAGCCTCATTAATAGGCATTGCGGAATGGATTCCAAACCTGCGTGCCTCATAGCTCGAGGTAGAAACAACCCCTCTGTTGCCTGGACGGGCACCGACAATTACCGGTTTACCCATGTACTGCGGATTATCACGCTGCTCTATGGAGGCAAAAAAAGCATCCATGTCTATATGGAAAATCGTTCTGTTATTAGAGGAACTCATTGGTCAGTTCTGATGATTTGTCCGGAATCAGTTGGGAACAGGAGCCCGTGTGCAGATAAATATATCTTTAAATCAGCCTTTATGCATAGATTCACCATCTCACATCATCAACCCACAAACAGAATGGCGCCCCTTTGCCAACCCTGACCTCAAGTTCGATTTCCCCATTCTGACTGCCGGTTTCAAGGGACAGCTCTTTCCAGTTCTTAAGATTGATCTCAGAATAACTGGCGCTCTTTGATGGTTTTAATCCATTGGGGAAATTATAGTATGTCCAGGCTCCTCCAGCCGGACGTGTTCGGAATGAAATTTTTCCAGATCCCCTGACCTTTAAGTTCAACAAATCTTTATCGCCACTCTTTACCAAAACAGCTTTTGAAGCACTGCTGTTCTTTTCCCTTGCATCTCCACTGATTCGCAAGGAGTATTTACCACCCGCCACGCCGGCAGTATCCCGTAATATATAAACTCCTGAATTACTGCAGATCCATCCCTCTGTAGACTGTTCAAATCCCCCCTCATCACATTCTGCAGATTGAGAGATGTTTTGGGGTATGACTTCAGATCGTGATGAATCGAAAGAGAATGGTCCCTTGACAAATCGCGCAAAGAGCGGGAGGTGATCTGAATACCCTTCACCTGTATGAAGCTTCAATTTTTTCTTCCATCTGTTCTGCCAGCGAAAAGGTTTACCGCCTTTGAGCAGACGTCCCTCCCAGGTAAACGCGCCGAAGCTGTTGTCTAAATAAGAAATTCCGGTTGAGTCGTAGAGTGCAGCCGGTAGAAGGATATGGTCAGGAGTCTGGAGATTGCCTTTGAAAACATAGCTCATCCGCTGTGATTCAGGGAGCTCAAGCCAGAGATCGTAGTGTGTGCCTGGTTTCATCTCTGCCAGTTCACTCTCAAGGATAAAGCCCGGATTCTTACCACCGGAGACTGTCATAAGAACGTGATTTATGCTGGTTTTACCGTTTGTGTCATCATGTCCGAATGTTTTAAAAGTCAAATACTCGTTATAATCGCAGTTAAAATCACCCAGGACCACATACTCAGTTTTGCCGGGAAGCTCCAGTAAACGTGATCTTAGAGTCTGGGCAGCTTTTATGCGGAATGACTCCGGTTGTTTTTTAGACGGCCAGTGATTTACAAATAATTTCAGCCTGTCTTTACGGATCACAATATCCGTCTCAAGGATGTTTCGGGTTTTTGATGTCCCGCCCAAATGCACCGGAATACCCTTGATATCTCTTAACGGATATTTTGAAAGCAGAGCCGTGCAGGTGATCGATTTTTCCGGTCCCTCACCTGTTGCCAAATGGGGATATTTCTGTCCCCTTCTTTCCAGTGCGCCTTTGAGCTGCCTCAGGGCGTTGGTGTTTTCCACTTCACAAAGGGCCACAACATCGGCTCCCATTGCCGAGATCACGGATGCAATATTTTCAACTTTCTTCCTCTGTATCTCCTGATCCCAGTTCGATGTGCCGGGCCTGTACTCAGGATATTCCAGCCCGTCAAAATTAAGATCAAACAGGTTCTCGGTATTGTAAAAAGCGACTGTAAAGGTATCTTTTTGTTCAAAAGTCGCCCTGGAAACTGGCGTCTCTCTGAAAGACTCCTTTTCCCTGCAGGCCGTAATCATTAGAAGCGAAAACATCACAAGACAGTTAATATGTTTCATAGCAGATACCATCTTTCTCGACAGAATCCGGGTCTTTTTTGTGGCCAAATGGGGAACGGGAATTTAATAGAAACGATCGTCTTTTGTGATTTTAATATTATAATATAGTTACTATCAGGTACACATGGGATTAAAGATCTACCCATATTTTCGGGTGAGCACAGTTTCGCCCCGCCATGCTCCGGTAAAGCTCACAACATGAGCAGCAGGGTGCCGCGTCAGGCAAACAGTGTATTGGTACCTTTATTACTGTTATAGTGTTTTCGGGAAACAACAGATGCACAGGAAAGTAATATCATGAAAAACATTCTCTTTTCTCTCATTGTACTGATACTTTCTCAACAGGTCGCGGCGGAATTTACGATCCACATTCTGAATCCATGGCGTGCGGATACATCGCAGGCCCGGAGAGAGGCCCTGAGGCTTTCAGGAAACAGTGAGGTTGGACATTATCCCGGCAGTGATATGATTCCTGAAGGAGAGGGCTGGTTTGTGTACACTTACACGACCCTTGACTATGGTTACTCAATGGACCTTCTGACCTTTATCGGGCCTGACAGATGGTATGGAGAGGTTATCTACCCATTCAAGCTCTCTATAGACAGCCTGCTTGCTCCATATCCGGTTACTGTCAATGAACTCTGGATAATGATACCCGATTCAACAAAGCCGCCTCTGGTCTATGATACCCCTCCAGGCGGGAAAGTAATAAACATCTTTAACCCATGGCCGGATAACTCTCCGAGAATAATATCCGGTGACAACCCACCCTTACGTATGTACTCCAGAGAAGACATCTGCGGATGGTACACGTACCAATATCCCGGTACAGCCGCAGGGTTATCTAATATCAAGTTTACCGATTATTTCCAGACAAAAACCTATTCTGCTTCCGGGATGACTGACGGGCCCGCAATAGATCTGAGTTTAATTCTGGCCAGCCAGGATACCGTTTATATCCTTCCACGACCATTTCCATTCGGAGCGCCGTCCATTACCGCAACTTTCCCCGGCAGAACAGGAGAGTGCGGATACAGAAAGGTTTCGGGACTCTTCCGGGACTGGATACAAGACGAGGTCAGCTTCTTTAACAACCCTACAGGAATGAGTGGGGGTGACACTACCGGCATGGTTCTTCCAGTACTTACAGAAGAGGGAGACTTTAAACCTGCAAGGGACCCTTCAAGAACAGCCAGAAATGCAGAACAGCTCGAAACCTGGTTTAAAACAGCTAAATTTTCTGACGGATCAGATAACGATACATGCCTTGATATCATGCTCAGGAAAAGTGATGATGGCATGTGGACCTTTGATTCAGACTGGATGGGCGGATTTTTTATGCTCGACAGTTTCCAGAACCCCAATAATAAACAGTATGAGGATGTACGCAGGAGGATGCATAATTTTCACTTTACAATGGAGATGCACCTTCAGTTTATTTATCATCAGAACGCAGGACTGGAGTTTTATTTCCGGGGTGATGATGATGTCTGGGTATATGTCAATAACAGACTTGCAATAGACCTTGGCGGACTGCATGACAGGGCTCGTGACACGCTCATTTTAGACCAGATGAAAGATGAGCTGGGGCTTGTTGATGGTGAAATGTATTCGATGGATATGTTCTATGCCGAACGAAACCCTATCGGGGCCAATTTTATGATCCGCACCTCAATGGATCTGCGCAACAGCGATGAACTTTACTACAAAGAAACAGCTGCAGGAAACGGCAGCTATCAGTACGATGTCTGGCAGAGGATTCTCACCGAAGGAATCGGATGCGGCACCACAAGACTTATCGATGAAGAAGAACAGGCGCAGGTAAATTTTTTCATTGAGGGTCCCCAGTTTCCGCAGGATTCGCTCGTTCCTTTACCACCCGGAACACACTTTGGAGGCATAACAACAGATCCGAATAAATTCCGGGTCACTATTGACAGTACCAGTATAACAGGACTCGCTTCCGGAGAATACTACATAATTTTCAAAAGTACAGTAAACAAAGAACGCACAGGATATCTGACCTTTATAGTTCCGCCCAAGCCTCATCATCTTGACATATTGAACGATTCCATTCCCTTCGATCAAAAGCAGGATGCGTTCATAGACTCAATATTCATGAGCATTGAAAAAGATTCCTTCGAAATCTTTGCGGTTATCCGCGACTCAACCGGAAATTTCATCGAGCACGCAGGGTCTGCGGTCTGGGCCAGCAGAAATGAAGGAATTTTAACAGTTCATCCCTCCGCAACCGACCCATCAAGATGCACTGTCGTCAAAATTGACGGAGGCACGACATGGGTGGTAGTAAACGCAAACGGACTGAAGCCGGATTCAGTGAGAATAGTCGCTGACGCCAGACCGGATTATCCGCTTGTTTCATCTGCTTTAATGCTTGATAGTAATGGAGACAACATTCCCGATCTGCTCCAGGTCACCCTCAGCGATACATTTAAAACCGGCCAGACACTTACAACTGCGGAAATCAACTACCGTGGCAGCGTCTATTCCATTCCTTCGGCACAGTGTTCAATTTCAGAAAGAATACTGCATGTACCGTTTACATCATCATACGGCGCCGACGGAAGGCCCTCGGGAAATGTCACTATCATAATGGATGTAGAAGGTGAACAGGAGAGCCACAGCGGGCCTTTCACCGACGGGATCGGGCCCTCATTGTCAAGTGCAGATGTACTCGAAAATGAGAGCACCGATCCGGATATTATCTTCCTTACTTTCTCAGAGCCTTTGCATGCCACTACTGTAAGAGGTGAAGACCAGCTTCTGTTGATTAAATCATCGGGTGATACGATCCCCCTGGATATACTGGCCATTAACCACATAGAGAACGACTCTACTGTAAGTGTTTTACTTTCATCATCGCCGGGCAGACCCCTGCCCGGCGATCTGCTGCGGCTTCTTCCCGCAAGCCGTGGCGGGAAAATCTCCGAGTCTAACGGGATGCTCCCACACGATCTGAACCTGCCTGTAACTATCGGTTTCAGGGCAGGAGCCGCATCGATTGAACACTCCTGGTACAAGGATACCGATGCCGACGGGATAATTGACAGTGTGTACCTGCGGTTCAAGCGGCCGATACAAATTTCTGAATTTGACTCACTGAGAGTACAATGGGGATCAAAAGGTTACGTTATAGATCCGCAAAAACTGGTGCGCACCAGCGACTCGAGTTTTTCATTATTTGTCAAAAACTCGGTGGTCAGAAACGATCAGCCGTTAACTGATGGATTTATGGTTGTTGGAATAGAGTACAAAAATGTACCCGGGATAATAAGGTCATCATTTGTCACCGACAGCGCCGCACCGGTTCTGGTCTCTGCAACCCTTCATGCCGGCAGATTCAACATTTCCGGTACATCTGCCCCCGACACACTTGTCTGCAGTTACTCCGAAAACATACTGGTTCCCGGCAACAGTCCCTTTTACCTGTCAAACAATAAGGCGGAAAGATACAGACCAGTCTTTTCTCTTATTAACAATCCTGTCACATACATTGTAGGTTCATACGAACCACCCTCCATCTCACCCTCCGAAAATGACACTGTCTGGATTGACATCTCAGGTGCCGTCAGGGATACCTCCGGAAACCTGCAGTTAAACCCCGCCAACAGACGGGTACTGCTGAAACTGATCCAGGAAGACCCGGAGTGGATTGCACGGTCCGGCCCCAATCCGGTGAGACTTTCTATTTCCGGTGTGGATATTCAGGTAATGCCTGTTATGCCGGTTCCGATCTCCCGTTACAAAGCAACAATTACTATATATGATCCGCTAGGAAACCGCATTATCAATTCGGACATGACATTTCAGAATAGATATTTTCAATACTATTGGAACGGGTACAATCGCCGGGGCCGCAAGGTAGGAAATGGCGTCTACATAGCACAGGTAGCTGTATATGACAACAAAAAGGTATTGTGGACAAACAAGATTAATATCGCAGTAAAGAATTAGAAGAGGAGGTTCAGCGTTCAGCGTTCAGCGTTCGCCAAGTATGAACATCTTAACCTCTTAACGTTGAACCTTTGAACCTCTGAACGCTGAACGCTGAACGACCCGTCACAAAAAGAACTCAAATATCAGGTAAAACATAACCGCTGCAAGAGCGCTGAACAGCCCGTAAAGAAAAGGTTTTTTGTACCAGTCCCTCAGAAGCAACGATACATTTTCCATTCCGGTCTTTTTTCTTGCAATAGAGAGTATTTTGTTCTGGACATCTGAAGGGATCTCCTGTTCCTCAATTTTTTCGATATCCTCACCTACCATCCTTATCTCATCTGTATATTCCAGGCATTCCTGGCAATCATCCAGATGCTTTCTGACTTCCTCATCCCCGTCAAGCTGCAAGGCGCAGTTTACCAGGGAATCTTCGGTTGGATGATTTATGGCTGAGTATTTCATAATTCTTTCCTTACCAGACTTTCCTTTAACTTTTTAAGAGCTCTGAATGCTTTAACCCTTACAGAATTTTCGGTTATGCTCAGCATCCCTCCGATCTCTTTATATGAATAACCACATTTTATATGCAGGTAAATGATTCCCCTTTCGGTATCAGGCAGAATCGACAGTTCCTTCCAGATATAATGCGCATCAGAATCTTCATAAAAACTATCGGTTTCCTGGCTGTATTGAGTACGGAAACGGCTGAACCGGTTTGCCTTCCTGAAAAAATCCATACATGCATTACGGGCTATTGTAAAGAGCCATCTCTGGAGTTCGGTTTCATCGGTCGGGGCCTCTTTACATTTCCATAAGCTTGTGAATACATTCTGCAGGATATCATCAGCGGCTGCACGGCTTTTGGCCATCCACAGAATGAAATTGTAAAGCTTACGTCCGTACCCCTGATAAACTTTCTTAAACTCATTCTCCAGCACAGAGTACCCCGTATGTTAGTTAAACCCGTTTCTCCGGGCGGCCTTAGCCGCTTCATAGTACCTGTTAATATAAACGGCTTATGTTGAGGATTTGTTACAAGTTTTAAACAGAAATAAGCGGGTTCATTTCAGACCGGATCAACCGGGGAAAACCGATCCCAGGACACCCAGTACCTCTTCCCCCGGTATATCCGATCTTATTACCGATCTGCCCGGTTCAGCAGGAAGCACAAAGCGGATCTTCCCGGAGGCCACCTTTTTATCGGAAAACATATCAGCATACAGGTTCTGAGGATCGGGTCTGGAAGGAAGCTGCGGCAAAGGCATCGCAGATAAGAGTTCATTGTACAGATGCCATTCAGAGGGATTTATCGTCTTAACCCTTAAGCCCAGTTCGCAGGCACAACGCATGCCCCAGAAAACAGCTTCTCCATGAAGTACAGTTTCAAAGCCGAAGAAACGCTCGAGACTGTGCGCGAAAGTGTGGCCGAAATTGAGCATCGCACGTAATCCGCTGGTCTCAAACTGATCCTGCTCAACCACATCCGCTTTTATCCTTATACTCCGTGTGATTCCTTCTATGAGCTCCGTGTGGCTTCTACCAACCATTGATTGGTGATTTTTTGAAACGAAATCAAACATCCCGGGGCCGCCGATAAAAGCATTTTTAAACAGTTCAGCATAGCCACTGAGAAAATCCCGGTCAGAAAGTGTGTCTAAAAATGAGGTGTCGACAAAAACCCGGCTTGGCTGATGAAAAGCACCGACAAGGTTTTTTCCACGTGCATGATCCACCGCTGTCTTACCCCCGACACTGGAATCAACCATGGCAAGAAGAGTCGTAGGGATCTGAACATACCTTATACCCCGAAGAGCCGCAGAAGCCGCAAATCCGGTAATGTCTCCTACTACTCCTCCTCCAAATGCAAGCACTACACTTGACCTTTCGATTCTGGATTGAAGCAGAAAATCCATTACCCCGCTCCAGGTTTCTATCGTTTTAAACTTTTCACCGTCAGGGATAACGTGAACCGATAAACCAAGCGCATCTGTCCAGGTACTTATTAAACCGGAGTATATCCCGGCAAGCTTTTCGTTTGTAACAAGGACAAACCTGCTTTCAGGGAACATCTTTTTCAGGTGACCGGGAATATGAGATGAAATTCCATGTTCAAGTGTAACATCGTATGAGTGCTGCCCGAGATTGACTTTTATATCCATTTTCCGATCCGGTCTATGATTGTTTTTCTACATCAATGTTTGCACCTAAATTCCTGAAATCCTCTGCGAAACCCGGATAGGTGACACCCGCAGCCTCAGCGGTCTCAATCACAGTTTCTCCTTCAGCAATCATTCCTGCCAGAGCGAGAGCCATTATTACACGGTGGTCATAATGTCCATTTACAGTTGTCCCTTTGAGAGAACTCTTGCGCACTGTCAACCCGTCTTTTTCCTCCCTGATATCAGCTCCCATTTTTGACAGCTCAGCACACATTACCGCAATACGGTCAGTTTCCTTTATCCGTGCCTGTTGAACATTGATAAAACGTGTTTCTTTTTCCGAGGCGCATGCCAGGACAGAAAGTGCAGGCAGTGCATCGGGCATGTTGTTGAGGTCAACGACTCTCCCGTAAAGCCCGGTACCTGAGACCAGTACACCGTCTTTATTTACATCCACACCGGCCCCGGCAAGTTTTATGACATCAAAAATTCCCTTGTCCCCCTGAGGATCACTGAAATCAAGTCCGGTAAGGTTTACCTTTCCACCGGTAACCGCAGCCCCGACTGCCGCAAAGGTTGCGGATGAGAAATCAGAGGGAACAGAAATCTCAAATGGAGAGTAACTCTGGTCACCGGGGATATGAAAGCTACTGAAATCGGCTGTTCTGCTGTATTCTATTCCCTGTTTATCAAGCCACCACAAGGTCAGTTCCACATAAGGTTTCTCATGAAGATTGAAAACGCTGATCTCTGTGCTGCTGTCTTTGATAAGAGGGCAGGTCAATAGAAGGCTGGAGATAAACTGAGATGAAATACCATCTACACTTACTCTTCCTCCCTTGAGCGGCCCTTTGATAAAGAACGGAAGATCCCTGCCCGGGCTTTCCAGTTCATAAGAGGCTCCCAGTCCGCAAAGGGCATCCAGAAGAACCTTGAAAGGTCTTGATCTGAGCGAATCATCACCGTCAAAACGCCGGCCCCGGGATCCCAGAGCGGCTGCAGAGGCAAAAAGGTTGGTTCCTGTTCCGGAGTTGCCCAGGTCAAGTGACCCGCTGCCACGGTTGAAATCATCTCCGGTACCGGTAATCTTCACTCCCCCATCAAAAAATTCCACTCCTGCTCCCAGCCCCCGGGCGGCTTTCAGCGCAGAGGCACCATCACCTTCAAGGAGCGGATTGTGAATTACAGATGTCCCGTCTGCGAGTGCAGCGATCAGAAATGCCCTGATAGTGTGGGATTTTGAGGGTGGAATTGCGATATTACCCGACAATGTCGATTTGCGGACTTTCCATTTCATAAAATCTCCAGTTAACCGGCTATCAGGCTCTGCAGCTCTTCAATGCTGAAAATCTCCTCCGGGACATCAACATTAGTCCACAGCCGCAAAGATGCAAGTGCCTGATAAAGAAGCATCCTTAGTCCGTTCTGCACGCGGCACCCCGCAGATTCGGCTTCCTGAAGAAATCTTGTCTTCAGGGGATTATAAATAGAATCAAAAACAGTCATATTTTTATGGAAATATTGTGAAGGCAGAGGGGTTTGATCCGTCCGGGGATGCATCCCGACACTGGTACAGTTGACAAGAAGATCACATCTTCTGAATACCTCAGCCAGATTTTTATCATTAAAGCAGAGGGCCTGCACAGGCATTCCGGAAACATTGGTGACCTCAGAAGCCAGGGCTGCGACTTTTTCGATACTGCGGCCCACAAGTGTCAGAGAGTTCAGTTTTCTGTCAAGAGCAAGCGCAATTGACAGTGTCCTTGACGTGCCCCCGTTTCCCAGTATCACCACGTTGCGTTTATCCACAGGACTGCCGGCCCATTGAAGCGCCCTCTTGAAACCTTCAGGATCGGTCGTGGTTCCGCAAAGTCTTCCCCCGCTCATGTAGATAGTGTTAACTGTGCCTGTACACATGGAAAGTTCTGAAAGCGTATCACAGTAACGGGCCATGCCGACTTTGTGGGGAATAGTAATGTTTGCCCCGGCAAATGAAAAAGAACGAAAAGCATAAACCGCAGTATGAAGCGCCTGAGGCGGCACCTCTACCGGTATGTAAACATAGGGAAGCCCCAGAGTACGGAAGGCATGATTGTGAATCTGGGGAGAAAGAGAATGACTGACCGGGTACCCGAAAAGACAGACTATCCGGGTACTTCCTTTTATCTGCAAATCAAAACTCATATTGCCGACTCGCCCAGAAATGCCTTTACACGGTTTCTGCCGCTGTTTTTCGCTCTGTAAAGGGCAACATCGGCCTCCTCGATCATATCCAGAGGAGAGAGAATATCCTCTCTATACGTGGTGACCCCCAGTGATGCCGAGAGTCGGCCCTGCGGAAGAGCCTGCTCATTGACAAACCGATAATCAAAAATGGCCTGTCTTATATGCTCCGCCGTCTTCATTGCAAGACTGAGTGATTGTGAAGTAAGCAGAATCGTGAATTCCTCACCACCATACCTTGATACTGTGTCATCCAGGCTGCAGACTGCATGAAGTATCCTGACAGTCTCAATAAGGGCAATGTCCCCCTGGATATGGCCGTTAAGGTCATTATAGATTTTGAAATGATCAAGGTCCAGCATGATTAGAGAAAATATCCTGCCGGTCATGCGGGCCTGAAGAAAAAGCCTCTTAAACTCATCATCAAAAAAATGCCGGTTATACGCTTTGGTCAAATCATCTGTTATGGCACGGCTTGCGGTATCCACATACTCGTTTGCATCGATGATCTTGGGGTTGAGCACCCGTTTCTTTATATTAGTGTAGTAGTCAAGGGTAGCCACATGTATCCCTACATTGCGGCCAAGCTTTTCACTCAGTATGTACTTATGCTTGAGCATCTCTTTCCAGTCACGCTTGGCCTCTTCCTCCGGAAGCCTGATCTGCATCAGCGCGAAGATGAGATCCCGGTAGTAAGTACCTGGCTTCTTACCTATTGAATCCAGCAGAAACTCATCGTCCTGTATGTGATCAACAATATCACCGCTGACAATCTCAATGACCCTGCCGTCGGTCAGCTTCTTGAGATTATCAATGTCTTCTATATTTAAATTGGTGTCTTCCAGTTCGTTTAAGTGAGCTTCATCACTTAAATTTGAATTTTCCATATTTTTATCCATTTAAATATCCGCGCCGGAATTTATTACGGAACAGATCCCTATTCCTGTTTAAAACGAGTACTGAAGGCTATCAACGTATAATACGTTTATCTTACTTCTATTTGTAATCTAATATACCCAAGAACAAAATAGTTTTTGAAAAAATGCTATTATAAATTTTCTTGCCTTCAAGTTTTCCATATTTTATAATTACTGTAATGGATAAAGTATTGCTTAACCCGGTAATTCCAAGAATCGGTCAGTTCCTGAAGATCTACAGGGAAAAAACCGGTAAAAACCAAAGCGATATTGCAAACCAGGCTGGTATCTCTGTCAGCATGCTCAGCCAGATCGAAAGAGGTATCGTTTCTCCATCAATAGATACACTCATGATGGTCTGCAGCGCACTTGATCTGGCGCCGTCGGATTTGTTCAAAACTCTTTCCACCGAGCGTCCTGTCAGGATTCACCGGAAAGGGGAACGACTTACGATGCAGAGCGGAGGTGTGGGATATGAACAGCTTATGACCAGCTCTCATGGTCCCAACCAGCTTGAGATGTCTCTTCTTGAGATAGAGCCGGGCTCGGGTACGAAGATGAGCGATGATGGTCATGAAGGAATAGAAACCGGATACGCCCTGGCCGGAAGTGCGATATTGATAATTGATCAGACCGAGTACCGGATCGAAGAGGGCGACAGTTTCTATTTCAACTCCAGACTTCCACACCAGCTGCATAATTGCGGAAAGGTGACATTCAGGGCGGTGTTCAGTATCTCACCTCCCCATGTGGATTATCTGAAGAACAGCAGTGATTTTTCAGCCGATCGAGGCGAGTCTGTTGAACCATGAGTTTTGTCAGGTTCCCCCAAAAGGTGAGCCTGTTTGTTTTTTTTAGCAGCAGATAGATTTTCTAAATAGAATTTCCAGAAAGGGAAATTATGGGAAAGACAATCACCGAGAAGATTTTTGATGCCCATCTGGTGGACGAGCCCTTCCCCGGGGCAAAAGTACTGTCCCTGGATGTTGTAATGTGCCATGAGATAACCACCCCTATAGCGATTGCAGATCTGCAGTGGCGTGGAAAGGATCGTGTTTTCGATCCCTCAAAGATAAAGGCGGTTATAGACCATGTCACCCCAGCAAAAGATTCAAAAAGCGCGACTCAGGGTAAAATTCTCAGGGACTGGGCCGCCCGAAACGGGATTAAGGACTTCTTTGATATAGGACAGAACGGCGTCTGCCATGCCATTTTTCCGGAAAAAGGTTTTATAAGGCCCGGCTATACGGTGATCATGGGCGACAGCCACACCTGCACACACGGGGCGTTCGGGGCTTTTGCAGCCGGTGTTGGAACTACGGACCTTGAGGTAGGGATATTAAAAGGGGTTTGTGCATTCCGTCAACCCAGAAGTATCAAAATCAACCTTCACGGGGAACTCAAGCATGGAGTGTTTGCCAAAGATGTTATTCTTGAGGTGATACGCTCCCTCACTGTAAATGGTGCCACGGACCATGTTGTTGAATTTACCGGTGAAGTTGTCGGGCGCATGTCGATGGAAGAGCGGATGACCCTTTGCAATATGGCTGTTGAGGCTGGCGCGACCTCAGGGCTCTGCATGCCGGATGCAAACACGGTCGATTACCTCTGGCCGTTTATAGCCGGTGATTACAGCAGCAAAGATGCAGCGCTGGAAGAGTTCAGGAAGTGGCATTCCGATCCGGATGCATCTTACGCCAAAGAGCTCGACATAGACGTATCCACCCTGGAGCCGGTGGCAACAGTGGGCTACAAGCCCGACCAGGTCAAAAAGATCAGGGAACTGGGCGATGTAAAAATAGATCAGGTTTACATAGGAAGCTGCACGAACGGCAGGATTTCCGACCTTCGTATAGCCGCTTCCATAGTAAAGGGAACCAGGCTTGCCGCTGGAGTCAGAGGGATAGTGAGTCCTGCGACCCCGCAGATTTATGCCCAGGCCATGGCTGAAGGACTTCTGAAGATTTTCATGGATGCAGGGTACTGTGTAGTAAATCCCACCTGCGGAGCGTGTCTTGGAATGTCAACCGGTGTTCTGGCTGAAGGAGAGGTTTGTGTGTCAACCACCAACCGAAACTTCAACGGACGCATGGGTAAAGGTGGTATGGTTCATCTGGCAAGCCCGGCCAGTGCAGCGGCAAGCGGAATAAAAGGCCGTCTCAGTGATCCCAGGGATTATTTGACAAAATAGGATCGGACTGAAAAGAATCTAAAGACCGTTATTTGAAAGGACAATATATGAAAAGTTTTGGAGGTCCGGTACTTTTTCTGGACAGATCAGATATCAACACAGATGAGATAATACCCGCAAAGTACTTGACTGAAGTCAAAAAGGAGGCTCTCAAGCCATACCTTCTTGAAGACCTGAACATGGAGGGTTTCAATCCTGATGGAAAATGGCGGGGAAAGGCCCGTGTAATTGTGACCAGAGCTAATTTCGGATGCGGTTCCTCAAGAGAGCATGCACCCTGGGCACTGGAAGTCAATGATATTACAACCGTAATAGCATCCAATTACGCCAGAATTTTCCGCCAGAACATGTTCAACGGCGGCATGCTTGCTATTGAGCTTCCACCGGAGCAAATCGACGAGATCTTCTCCCTTACCGAAAAAGGAGAGGTTGAGTGCAGTGTAGAGATGAGCTCAAAAAAGCTTCTCTTCTCGTGGAATGGCGGTAAAAAGGAGTTTCCGTTTTCACTCTCCGGTTTCGATGAAGCGTTGGTGAAGGCGGGCGGCTGGGTGGAATTCGCAGACGCTAAATACTGAAGCTTTTATGGGCAGGAACAGTTCTGAAAGACTGTTTCTGTCCTGATTTTTCTCCTTGAACCTGAAAGTCGCAGGCATCCAACTGTGATTTTCAGGTTGAATCACCTCGATTATCAGCAAAAAGACATTAATAGGCCTTCTATTTCGTAATATTCTGATTTTATGTCAGAAAGACAGGAATTTTCACTTACTATATTTTTTTTCTCGAATTATTTTGCTTCTCTTAACTAAGGTAGCTGCAGGCCCCACTGCTCAGGAGGGAATTCGGCATTATGCTGACACACAGAGAGGAATCGTTACAGAGGGATATCAACCGTATCCGTGATTACGTACAGAAAATGTCTCATCAGGCCGAGCGGGCACTGAAGGACAGCCTCACATCGTACCTTGAAAACAACCGTCAGATGGCATACGGAGTGATTCTGCGTGATCATCATATTGACATGAAAGAAAAGGAGATCGACCGGCTCTGTCTGGAGTTTCTGGTCAGGCAGGATCCGGTTGCAGGACCGCTTCGCTTTGCTTACATCACCATCAGAATCAATCTGGAAATTGAGAGAGTTGGTGATTATGCCGAAAGTATCGCCAGACAGGTACTTAAGCTCTATGATAACCCTTACACCGGACTCAATGATGAAATCAAAGAAATCGCGAATCTCTCAATAAGTATGTTTCATGATTCTGTGAAAGCATTTTTAGATCAGGATCCTGAGCTGGCAAAAAAAAGTATTGAAATAGAAGCTGCTGTCGATGTTTTGCGGTTGGATTTTAACAGGAAAATTGTAAGCCTGCTCTCTGAGCAGAAAATCCCTGCCGAATCGGTGGATCCGCTGATGACAATAGTGCGTAAATTCGAGAGGGTTTCGGATCAGGCCCGCAATATTTGTATGGAAGCTCTTTATATGATTACAGGCGAGTATACAAAGCACCCTGGGGCAGATGTTTTCCGTATACTTTTTGTAGATGAAAACAACTCATGCCAGAGCCAGATGGCTGAGGCGATTGCATCATCATTCAATCTTCCCAAATTTATTTTCAGCAGTGCCGGGATAGAGCCCCTACAGATTGACCGGTCAACAATCGAATTTATGAAAAGCAAAGGGATTGATCTCGCGCGCGTTGCCCCCAAAGCCGTGCACCAGATCCCCAATCTTGATCATTATCAGGTGATTGTAACCCTTTCAGAAGAGGCACTGAAGGCATTTCCGCAGCGTCCCCGGAAGGTGATTTTTCTCAACTGGCCAACTCCGGACCCATCAAAGCTCTCCGACTCTCAGACTGTAAAAACCGGGTCATACGAAAAAACCTACGATTTTCTGAAAAACCAGATAAAAGACCTGGTCAACGCGATTATTGATACCGATGAGGAATCCGGAGGCGTATAAATTGCAGATTTGCACCAGTCAGTTTTTTCCCTCTGTTGCCAGACTTGTTGTTGCGGCATTTCTGATATCATTGGCAAGCTGTGGTAATAAACACGGCATGGAGAAAATAAATAAATCTGCCACAATCCAGGTTAAAGGTTCCGACACCATGGTCAACCTGGCGCAGGCCTGGGCCGAGGAGTACAAGGTTGTAAAACCAGCTGTGGAAATAGAGGTATCAGGAGGAGGTTCCGGAGTAGGTATCGCAGCCCTGATAAAAGGTACGATCTCAATCGCAAACGCCAGCAGAAACATGAAACAGGGGGAAATTGACCTTGCAAAGAAAAACACAGGCAAGACCCCGATAGAATACATTGTGGGATATGACGCTCTGGCAATTTACGTTCACAAAGACAATCCAATTGAAGAGATCACATTAGAGCAGCTTGCGCAGATTTATGTCGAAAACGGGACAGTTAAAAAATGGTCCCAGCTGGGAATAAAAATCCCCGGTGCAAAAAGTGATAAAATCCTGCGGGTAAGCCGCCAATCAAGCTCAGGTACCTACGAGTTTTTCCGGGAACGCGTTCTTAATAATAAGGATTTTGAGCTGGGATCTCTTGACATGAACGGATCAAAGGAAGTTGTGGAACTTGTAGGGAATGCAAAAACCGCAATCGGATACAGCGGAATGGGTTATGCTACCGGCCATGTTAAAATGCTCAAGATCAAAAACTCTGACGGCATGACATGCCTGCCCACAATAGAAAACACTCAGAACGGTAATTATCCTCTGGCCCGTTCGCTTCTTCTTTATACACTTGACGAACCACAGGGAGAAACTAAAGTGTATCTTGAATGGACAATGTCAGAAGCAGGGCAGAAAATTGTGGCAGTAAACGGTTATGTACCGATTCCACCGGGAAAAACAGACTCTATAAAAATTCAGTTATAGCGTGCGGAAAGTTGGAAATAAATGGGTGATAATCAAAATTCTGTTTTAGCTGCTGAGTATCCGGCCATTTCCGACAGTAAGCCGGTATCCCGCCCCAGGCGGCCCTACTGGGTTATTACAGCAGAACGGATTTTTGAGGGGATCATACGCCTCAGCGGAGTAAGCGCCATAATATTTGTGCTGGCGATTTTCTTTTTTGTATTCAAGGAGGCAGTTCCGGTTTTATTCAGCGATAATTTTAATATCACTCAATTCCTGACAAGTACCAAATGGTACCCGACATCGGCAGTAAATGTCAGATATGGTACATTCTCCCTTATTATAGGGAGCTTTTCCGTTACGATACTTGCGATGCTCATAGCGGTACCGTTTGGATTGGGAGCTGCTATTTACATTTCAGAGTTCTGTAACAAAAAGCTTAAAGAGACTCTGAAGATAATAATTGAACTGCTGGCTGCTATCCCGAGTGTAGTCTGGGGATTTATTGGTATGACAGTGATGAGCAAATTAATAGTCAATTTTACGAATGCACCGGTTGGTGTAAACCTTCTCAATGGCGGCCTGATACTGGCTTTTATGAGTGTGCCGATAATCGTTTCCATCGGCGAAGATGCACTCAAAGCAGTTCCTGATTCCTATAGAGAAGCAGCGCTGGCGATGGGAACTACAAAATGGCAGATGATCTACCGGGTCCTTATCCCTGCCGCAAAAAACGGTCTTCTTGCGGCAGTTCTGCTTGGAATAGGCAGAGCCGTCGGTGAAACCATGGCAGTTCTTATGGCAACCGGCCACTCAGTACATATTCCTTTGAGCTTTCTTGATTCGATCCGCACTCTTACGGCCAATATTGCCGCAGAACTGGGTGAAGCTCCTGCCGGTTCAGAGCACTACAGGGTTCTTTTCCTTACCGGCGTTCTTCTGTTCTGTATAACTTTTATTGTAAACCTTACAGCAGACCTTGTTATCCGGGGTGTCCGCAGGAAATGAATCAGACTAACTCTATTACCCATTTTACCAGAAACTCTTTCACTTCCCGCAAAGAGTGGTATGAAAGAGTTGCCAAATGGCTCTTTCAGGGTATGGCATTCGCACTTGTCGTACCGCTTCTGCTTATAATCGGATACCTCATCTATAAGGCATCGCCATCACTCAACTGGTCATTTATCGTTGATGTACCTGTAAAAGGGATGCGTGAAGGCGGTATATGGCCGGCTTTTATCGGTACACTTTACCTTGTAGTAATCTCACTTGCCATCTCGACACCTGTTGGTGTGCTTGCAGCCATATATCTAAACGAATACGCAAAAGACAACTGGTTCAACCGCCTGATCAACATGGCTGTTATCAACCTGGCCGGAGTTCCCAGTATTGTCCATGCACTTTTTGGCCTTGGGGCGTTTGTATATGCAGCCAGGTTCGGCTATTCGATAATTTCCGCATCGCTCACTCTGGCAATAATGACTCTGCCTGTAATCATAGCAAGCACAAGGGAAGCGCTGGCATCAGTGCCGATGAATTTCCGGGAAGCATGCTGGAATGTAGGTGCTACCAGATGGCAGACTATCAGGGCCGTTGTGCTGCCCAATTCGATCAGCGGCATACTCACAGGAGTCATACTGCAGGTCAGCAGGGCCGCCGGCGAAACAGCTCCGGTAATGTTTACAGGGGCCGTATTTTACAAAGCGATACAGAAAGGGGACCTTCTCCCCTATCAGCTCACCGATCAGTGCATGGCTCTTTCGATGCACCTGTATACTGTGGCTACCCAGGTGCCGGGTGTAAAAGAATCAATCCCGTTTGCAACAGCAGTTGTGCTCCTTGGCTCGGTTCTTCTTGTAAACGCCAGCGCCATTGCCCTGCGGGTCTACCTCAGGAACAGGAAGAAGTGGTAACGTGAATACTCTGAAAAAAAGAATACAGGTTGAAAATCTGCGGCTTTCATTTGGCAGTGTTGAGGTTATTCACGACATCTCTTTTGATGTATATGAAAAAGAGATTTTCTCGATTATCGGACCGGCCCAGTCCGGAAAAACATCCCTGCTTCGCTGTCTCAACAGAACAATAGACTTCACAAGAGGAGCATCCGTTTCAGGGAAGATTATTGTTGACAATGAAGATGTTAGAAAGACCAGAGACATTTTTGCACTGAGGAGAAAAATCGGAATGGTGGCCCCGCTGCCGGTCGGGCTTCCGTTGTCAATATATGAAAATGTCGCTTTTGCCCCCAGATGCTCAGGGCTGAAGAAGAAATCACAGCTTGATGAAATAGTGGAGCGCTGTCTGCGTCAGGCGGCTCTCTGGGATGAAGTAAAGGATCGCCTCAATAACCTGGGAACGGCTCTCTCAGGAGGGCAGCAGCAGAGACTTACAATCGCCCGTGCCCTCTCCCATCAGCCGGAGATCCTGTGCCTTGATGAATTCTCAATTGCCATAGATCCGGTTACCACAATGCGCATAGAAGATGTGCTCAAAGAGCTCAAACGTGAGATCACAATCATACTGGTCACAAATCTCACTCACCAGGCCAGGCGCATTTCGGACCGTTCGATGTTTATGTTGAAAGGCGATATCGTCGAAATAGACCGTACAGAGGTCATCTTTTCCGATCATCCGGCAAAAAAGGAAACTTACGATTACGTAAACGGTATCTTTGGTTGACAGGTATAAATTTCTATGAGTGAAAACCAGTACAGTATCCTGACAAAAGACCTTAACCTCTGGTATGGAGATTTCCAGGCACTGAAAAATGTTAATGTCAATATCAGGCACGGCCTCATCACTTCACTTATCGGACCAAGCGGCTGCGGCAAGACAACGCTTCTTCGCTGTTTCAACAGAATAAACGAGCGTTTCAGCTACGTGCGTACCTCAGGACTTATTTCAATTCTGGGGAAAAACATATATGACCAGGATGTCTCTTTAATTGAGCTGCGTAAATCTGTAGGGATGGTCTTCCAGAGACCCAACCCTCTTCCGATTTCCGTCCGCGAAAATGTTATCTTCGGTATCCGAACTCATACACCAATGTTCAGCCTGAAGAAAGCCGATCTTGACGATGCAGTAGAGAAGGCGCTGACAGAAGTCGGGTTATGGAAGGATCTGAAAGATCGTCTTGACACCAGGGCAACAAGCCTTCAGCTGGAGCAGCAGCAGAAGCTCTGCATTGCCAGAATTCTTCCTCTCAAACCGGAAATAATCCTCATGGATGAGCCATGTTCGGCTCTGGATGTAGAGGGGACAAAAGCCATAGAAGAGTTGATGTTTACTCTTCGGGGAAATTATACAATCGTTATTGTCACTCACAGCATGGCTCAGGCCAGACGCGCTTCCGATGAGTGTATTTTCATGCTCCTTGGGGAGATGGTCGAACACAGCCGTACCGAAGAACTTTTCATAAATCCGGTTGACCCCAGAACCACAGAATACATCGAGGGACGTTACGGATAAGAGACATCTGTTCTCCATACACGCTTAACTAAATATTGCAAAAACAATACATAATAAGAAGTTTCTGGAAAAGGGTGCCCTCTCTTGCACTTTCTGTATATCTGTTAACTGTATTCTGTCAAATTGTCATCTGGAAGACTGCTATTTTCTCTTTTTGCTGAAATTATAAAAGTAGTCTGTCACCACAGAAATTACTCTTGTCTTCAGTCCCCGATATACTTTATATTCTATTGTTAATTCCACTTCACATGTATCTTTTCCCGTCGGGATTAACATGTCAAAAATCGTTGTCTGCAGACTGTGCATTATCTTCTCCTCTGTCCTGATCTGTTCAACACAGGCGCTTCCCTTTACTAAAGATCAAATTATCTCAAGGTTATAGCAGGCTGAGAAGAACATGCCACCTGCCTATGAAGCGAAATTCACAACTGCAGCGCATGTACAGGGAATAGTGGTAAAGGATAGCGGGTTTGTAACGTTCTCCCCTCCATCCTGCTACCGCATATCATTATCAGTTTCAAAAAATGAGACCTCAACCTGCGGTGATACAACCTGGATAAGGTCCGCGGATGGAAGTGTAACGGTTACAGCAAACAAGAATACAATGGGTCGTATTTCTCATATTTTTAAGGAATTTAAGAAGATAAAACGAAAATCCAAGAATTTTTTACGATTACTATAATGGTGATTATGCATCTTACAAACAGATACATTGCTATACTTATTACCACTGCAACCCTGTTTTTCTTATATGGTTGTAGCGGTGATGTGTACACTAAAGTTACCTATGGCGGATCATTTCTCATGGATAGTGTTACTGTAGGCTTTTTTAGAACTGAGAATACCATCGAAGACAGCGACAATGCCTGGTGGGGTGGCTCCTATATTGATGGGAAACAGGAAATACTCATTTACTCTGTACCTCAGCAGAAAGTAATAAAAAAAATTAGTTTTACCACCGGGAGGAGTGCTTCCTCAATGGAAGGAACCGTGCCTGTAGTTTACAGCAAACCATGGATCATGTATGACAAGTACCATGAGTCTCATTCTCTTGGACTTTACAATTTAGAAACAGGCGAGAAAATCGCACTGGCCGATTGTACGTATAATTCCATGGGTGGCTTTAGCCCTGACGGTAAGTATGCGTTTTTCTTTAAACAGACTAAGAGCGTTGATGGTTATAAAATACTCAAAACGACATACCTTTACAACATATCTGAAAAAAGGGTTACAGACAGTGTACAAATAAGCAATGTTTTTTATCTGGCGCAAAATGCTCAATTTTTTCTGTTTACGATAGCAGAAAATCCTCTGTACAGTAATAAAACTAAATGGATAATCAAATCCGATTTCAACAATGATTCACCTGAAAATTGGGACACAGTTTATACTATGCCGGACAGCTTATGGTTTATCAATATGACAGATTTTCATACTGCTATCAATCTGACAAATAAATACTTCAGTCTTGATAGTCTGCTTAACAAAAAACTCTATCAAATTTATCTACCAGAACAAAAAATATTCAAATATTCTGGCATAGTTGCAGACATTACTTTCAGTACGGGTGTATATACATACGGTGCTGCTTCTGGTGTTTACATTGGAGGCATTTATGGTAATTACCTGGATACCTTATTTCAATCAGAAAAGAACTGGGAATAAAGGAGAATGCTTCAACCTTTTTGAAATAATTCACATAAGATTCTTTAATACAGGAGCAACTCATGTTTTCACAAAGAACGTATTTCTTAATACCCCTGTTTGTTTTTCTTTTCACCAAGTTCATATCAGCCTCCTTTCTTGGCACCGCCGATGAATACAGCGTGTTCGGGCCGGTAACAATGGAAAATTCCGGTGACTGCAGATAAGGTATCCCGCTTCAGAGGTTATATTTTAGGAAGACGGGTGGTATTGAAAGAGGATGTATATATTGATCCAACCGAAGCCTTTTAAACCGGAAGGAAACTATGAGTTTTAGCGTCAGACTGATATTATCATCTCTTGTCATTTTCTCCCTTGCCGGTGCATGTTCCGGCAGGGAACTCAGGTCCAGCCATGTTCCCGGCCGGCTCCTGGTCAAGTTCAAGGATGGAATTACGCCAGAAAACAGTATCTTCAAAAGCATTCAATCATCTGTCAAATGCAGAGCAAGCCGGGTTTTTAAAGGTAAAAAAAACAGTTTGGCTAATGCCACCTTCGGCAGCATATATGAGCTTGACTGCAAAGGAGACGTGGGCTATCTATGCGATCTTTTCGAAAAGACAGGCCTGTTTGAATATGTTGAACCTGATTATCTGGCTGAAAAATGTGCAACAAAGGCATTTATACCAAATGACAGGTACTTTTACCGTCAATGGGCACTGCACAATGAGGGTACATTTAACATGGGGGGTATGATAAGCCCCAAACCGGACGCTGATATTGACATGCCGGAAGCCTGGGAGATCGAGCAGGGTGACAGTACGTTAATTATCGCTATACTTGATTCAGGGTGCAAGATGGATCACCCTGAACTGGCAGGCAGAATCTGGAGAAACCCAGGTGAGATACCGGGAAATGGAATCGATGATGATGAGAATGGGTTCATAGATGATGTTAACGGGTGGGATTTTGTAAATGACGATAATGATCCGTCTGATGATGATGATGGTCATGGCACCCGAATGGCCGGAATAATTGGTGCAAACACTAATAATGAAACAGGTTTTGCGGGTATAAACTTAAAATCAAAGCTGATGATAATTAAAGTGGCTGATTCCAAAGGGGAAGCACTTAAATCAAATGTTGCCAGGGGAATAGTATATGCAACAGCTAACGGGGCAAAAGTTATTAATATGTCCATAGCTGGCGAAGCGTCATCAGAAACTGAGCATATAGCAGCACAAGCGGCTTTCTTAAAAGGTGCTTTCCTTTGTGGGGGTTCCGGAAACATCGGAGATAGCTTAGTGCACTATCCGGCAGCTTATGAACAGGTATTAGCAGTAGGAGCAACCGGTCCATCTGATTTCAGGTGGATTGGAGTATCTGAAGGTAGTAATTTTGGTGAAGAGATAGATATAGTAGCCCCAGGAGATTTTGTATTCGAATTAGATAACATAATAGATGATAAATACGATGTCTATGGATCAGGGACCTCAATATCAACTGCTTTTGTCACCGGCGTAGCCTCCCTCCTCCTTTCTCAGAATCCGGCCCTCACTCCATCTCAAATAATGACAATTCTGCGGGAGGCCGCTGAGGACCAGGTTGGGGATCCATCAGAGGACACACCGGGCTGGGACAAGTACTATGGAGCAGGAAGACTAAACGCATTTAATGCATTGCAGAGAGTCCTGGAAATTAAAAAACTCCCTTTCAAACAGGGTATTACGGTAGTCCGCATTCCGGAAACAAAACTGCTGCTTAATGGGCAGACTGGTTTTTCCGGGAACATTCTTTTTACCTTGTCGGGCAGGGTGTTGTCTTCACAAGGAAGCAAGATAAAAGTTACTCTTCCGGGCGGGGTTTACGTGCAGAATGCGGGGGGTGAGAAGGAGAAGCGTTTACCGCAGAGGCGCTAAGTGGGAATAAACCCAAAGCTGCTTATTTATTTTGTTCAAAATGTCAGAATCCATCATGCCCGGGTTGTTTTATCGGGCATCCATCCTCTAAAATACTCAGGATAGATGATCAGATACTGTTTAACCTAAAAGTCGCAGTTGGGGAGAGCAAAAAACCGTAAGATGTTGAGATGATAAGGCTTGAAGGCATCGCAGGTCTTATCGACAAGGTGATAAGATCAAGATGCCTGAAAGCCTTAGCGCTCAAAAGATTACGATTTTTTGCCTCATCCAGCTGCAATTTTCAGGTTTAAGTAAACGCGATACGCATCCGCCGGCTCTCAAGCCTTAATTGTCAATTCGATATAAGTTTTCGCCTGTAGCCCAGAAACTCCGGAGCATGTTTAATCAGTCGCCAGAAACTGTGGGGTGACTGAAAGAGCATACGGGGGTATACGTTCTTTTTCATGAAACTGCGGCTGTAGAAACTCCTGAAGAATTCACCGTAATGGTGTTCCAGAATGCTTTTTTGCGGAATTTCCCCGGGAACAAACACAAACTGAACGCAGTCCATTTTTGACCAGTCGTTTTCAAATGTCCCCAGATCGTCTATTTTCCGGGAGATCGGCGCTCCGGGAAACGGAGTGAATGCAGTAAGGTTGGCTTCTTTGAGTGGCAAAGAAAGAGCCAGCTCGCGGGTCTTTACAATTGAGTCTTCTTTTTCGCCTGGAAATCCTATCATAAAGAGTCCCTTGACCCACAGTCCGGAATCATGGAGCAGCTGAACATCCCTGCGAATTTTCTCTATTGTTAACCCGTCTTTGTGGGTGTCCAGAATATTCTGGTCCCCCGATTCAATGCCTACTGATACCATCCAGCAGCCGCCCTTTTTAAGCAGCTTTATCAGCTCCGGATCGATATGCCCGATTCTCACGATACAGTTGAAAGTTATCGGCAGGCGGCTTGAGGCAAGCCGGAGGCAGAGATCTTCAACTCTCTTGCGGTTCAAAGTGAAAAGATCATCGTAGAAATTTATATGCTTTACACCGAAATCACGATTCAGCCATAATATCTGCTGAAAAGTGTACTCCGGAGAGTTCCATCGAAAGCTCTTCCCGAAAACCGAGCGGTCACAGTAGGAGCAGGAATAAACGCATCCACGAGAGGAGATGATGTTGGCTCCGGGGTGTCGGGGGTATCCAAAAAGGGGCATGAGGTATTTACGTGGAAAACCTTTGAGAAGATCATACGCCGGGAAAGGCAGTTCATCAAGAACACAGGGCTGAAGAGTATGTGTGCCTCTGCAGATCTCACTGCCATTGCGGAAGTAAATAGAATCGTAATCGCTGGATCCCTCCGCCAGCATCTTTATTGCCTGTTCCCCTTCACCGGTAATCACATAATCTATTGCCGGAAATTTCTCCAGAATCTTCTCTTTACCCCACGATACATGAACCCCTCCAAAGACAGTCCTGATACCGGGAGAGATTTCCTTTACAAGCAAACAGACATCATACGCTTCATAAAATGCTACTGTCGTGGCGGAAAACCCGATCATATCCGGGTTCAATCTGCAGATACGCTCTGCCCATTCCCGGTTTGTCACTGTGTACTGCAGCGCGGCATCAAAGATGTAAACCTCGTGACCGGCTTTTCTGAGCACAGATGCTATTGAGGCGAGCCCGACAGGGGGCATAACGCAGGCAAGTGATCCGACATTTTTAACACCGGGAGTAATCCGGTAGCCGCGTGGATGAAAGAGAACGACTCGCATTGTTTACCCTTTATTTCCTTTTTACCTTGCCAGAAATTCCCATAACGGACCATTTATCCCTTTTTTACGGAGCCACTCCATAACTTTTATCTGCTCCGGGGAAAGATCATCGACTACCCAGTTGGGACTTTTCTGATGAAATTCACAAAGGAGCTCCGCGATTCTCTCTCTTGATATAAGAGGAGAGACATAAAATGCCGGTTCAAGCAGATCAGCCTCAGGAGAAATATATTTCTCCTGCAGAACCCGTTCATAAAAAGGAGTCCCAGGATAAATCCGCATTCCTGTAAAGGGGAATATAACGGTCTTTCTGAAAGAGAGGGAATTTTTAAAACTCTGTCTGAGAGTCTCCTCGGTTTCCCCGGGTCCACCGGTTATAAGAAAATGTGAGTAGTGAACATCTTCTTTTCTTGCAAGCTCACTTGAATAGAGAATCTCCTCAAATGTAAACCCTTTACTGTAACTCTCAAGTACACTGTCACATAAACTGTCTGACCCGAATTCAATATGCCTGAGCCCGGCCCTGGCCATAAGGTTCATCAGTTCCGGAGTTAATCCGTTTGGGCGCAGAAAGCATCCCCACTCGAATTTCTCATCAATTTTCAAAAATTCTTCACATATTCCTGCAACATGAGCGTTGTCGGTATTAAATGCTGAATCTACTATGAAGATGTATTTTGCTCCCGACCTCAAAGCATCCTTTACATCCTCGGCAACCGCCTGTGCGCTTCTGAATCTTGCCCTGTCACCCTCAATGAGAGGATAGGTGCAATAACAGCATGTAAATGGACATCCCCTCTGAGTCTGCACATTCATAACACCGCTGGATTGAAGGTAGTGCCGGGTTATCTCTAAAGAACGGTAGGGAGTTGTGATTTCAGAAACAGGCAGCACCGCCGGAAGATTTTTTCTGAAAGACTGGCCGGATCTGTAGACCAGGCCCGGAATTTTTTGAAGCTTTAAGCCTGCATCTTTCTGTGTGCCTGAGAGCATATTAAGCAGCTCAATAAGCGAAGCCTCACCCTCACTTACCACACCATAATCAGCACCGCTCATCTGGAGCAGCTTCTCGGGGAAAAGCGAAAAGGCGCTTCCGCCCAGAATCAAGACTGATTTGCTGACAAGCTTGATCCTTCGTACTGTTTCACTCAGGTCAGGAACAAAAAACTGCGTTTTATCAATCCTGACATCATCGATGTTCCGCAGTGAAAGCCCGATAAAATCCGGCGAAAAACGGCTGATCACAGATTCCAGTTCCGGGCTCTGAAAACTCATATCCAGAATCTCTGTTGCAAAACCTTTTTCTTTAAGTTTACCGGCAATGTGGGAGACACCCAGCGGAAAAACAGGATAAGGATTGCGGCAGCGGTTAATGCTTATCAGTAGTACTTTTGCAGACAAAATAGCCCTTTGGGTTTTCAGGTTCAGGACCGGATCATAAATTCTTTACAAATATACTTTCCGTTCACAGGTGTTCAGGAAGTCCGTTTCTGAAAATATCACATATATTCTGAGCAGAGTAGTTGAAACCTGCATTTTTAAGAGTTGTGCAGAACTCCTCGTGTCCTCTGCCCTGCCGGTAGTCCGGTTCTTTAAGTGGATGTTTCAGATAACGGTTCAAGTGTTGGAGGTCAGAGTCAACCATAAGGCTTGCCTGGTAATAAAAAAGTCTGGGATTAGATCCAAGATAAAGCGAACTTCCCAGAAACTTACGGTTATCTATTACCAGATCGCTTGTACCTTTGTGCTCTATCGCTTTTATCCCGTGATCGTTTAGCACTGTAATCATTGCTCCCTGAACTTTTCTAAAGATTTCCAGCCCTGTCTCACCTTTTCTCTGCCCTACTACTATTGTAATCACCATTCCCGGGGAAAGCACTACTGTCCCTCCCCCCCCTCGTCTCTCCATTACATCAACATCATCTTCTTCGCAGTTCTCAAGAAAGATCTCTTCCCTGGGTTTACAGGAGGGTCCGTGTACAACCTCAATTTTTGGCTGTTCATACACAAAGACGAATGGTTTTGGCTGTAAGGCTCCATATATAAACAGCCCGTCATTTTTCTTTGGATCACCTGGAAACAAAGGCACTATCATCCGCTCACCTTTTTCTGCATTTTGCTGTATAAATTGGAAATGAAGAGTGAAATATATGATGCAAAAGGAAGCAGTTTTTTAAGAATTGGTGTGTCAATATAAATAGCCCTGGAGGGACACATCTCATGGCAGCAGAAACACCGTATGCAGAGCGAGTAGTCATAGCGTGGGATCCTGGAATTTTCTTTGACAGCTATGGCTTTGGGGTCTACCGGGCAAACCTGAACACAGCGACGGCAGCTTGTGCACAGCTTTTTTCTGATTACAGGACGAGGTGTGAAATGTTTCCTGAGGGCCTGAAGCAGCCTTGTCCTGGGAATTGCAGGGGGAGCTTTTCTGACGACATTGAACGATCTGTCAATAAAGAGATCTACAGGATCACCGACAATCTCAATCTGTTCCTGCGCTGAATACCCCAGCCCGCATTGAGCACCTATTCTCACAGGAGGAACATAAGAGGGGTCCAGATCAATTATTCTGCACGCGACAGAATCTATCGCTACAGGGTCAGTTGAAAGAAGAATGGCTCCTATTTTTTTAGGATCTCCGCTCTGGGGGCCATTTCCCTCCATTGCATTGACCGCATCCATAACGTAAAGTCTTGGCTTGATAAAACGGGTTATGTCCACCAGAAGCTGCGAAAACTGATCGATATCAGGGAATCTTGCGTGATACTCACCTTTTACAATGCCGGGAACGCATCCGTACTGGTTCTTTACTGCACCTGTCATTCTGGTCAAACCGTGAGTTTTCAGTTTAGGCAGGCTGATCACCCCGTTACATGAAAGAACCGCGTCTGCAATAAAGAGAACCTTACTTGTAATCCCGTCTGGAAAAGAGACTCTTTTACCGTGATCAAACTGCCCCTGCTCAATTCCAAGTTCCATAGCCACATCATGGAATCCCGCCTTTTTAAGTGCATGCATTGCAGGCTGAACCCCACCCGGGGAATCACCATACAGTAAAGATGAACCAGTTTCTTTGAACTGAAGAGCCACAGCTTGAAATACGGCCGGATGTGTGACAACACAACGTTGGGGGTCGGTTCCCCACAGCACATTAGGCTTTAAAAGGATTCGTTCACCAGGAGAAGCGAATTTCTCCGATCCTCCAAGAAGCTCTATCCCGCGTTTCACTGCGGAATTGACTTCTTCCTGATCATAAGAACCACATTTAACTATCACTACTTTAGAATTCACATCATGATCCTTTCACTCATTAAAAATACAGCCAAGTAAAGCTGAAATTCAATTGGAATTAAAGAGAGCGCATGTTTTATTTTCATTTTCTTACTCTGCTAATTTGAAGTTTCTAATTTATCTCTTTAAGGAATGCAAATGAAAAACACTCCGGCAGTTGTCCTGAACGGACAGGATTTGACAATAGAAGAAATTGTGGCAATTGGAATAGGTGACAGGAAAGTTGCCCTTGACCCTGAAGCCCTTGACCGTTGCAGAGCTTCCAGAAAATTTCTCGAGCAGGAAGTTGCGGCGAGGCGGATTATCTACGGAGTCAACACTTCTTTTGGTCCCATGTGCAACAAAATTATAAATGATAATGAGATCGAAACTCTTCAGGTAAATCTTATCAAGAGCCACGCTGCAGGATTGGGAGATCCACTGAAACCATATATTGCCCTTGCGGTAATGGCGGTGCGCCTCAACAGCCTTGTAAAAGGGTTTTCCGGAGTCAGGGTAGAGCTGCTTGAGCATGTCAAAGAGATGATTAATGCCGGTATTGCCCCCTATATTCCCGAGTGCGGCAGTGTCGGGGCATCAGGCGACCTGATACACCTTGCCCATGTGGCACTGGCGATTATTGGCGAAGGTAAAGTTTTTTACAAAAAGGAACTCCGCGATGCCACATCGGTGCTCCAGGAGTGCGGGCTTAAACCTTTCCGCCTGAGTTTCAAAGAGGGTATCGCGCTGATGAACGGAACCGCTGCTATGACTGCCATAGGGGCATTTGCTCTGTTTGGAGCAAAAAAGCTCCTCCGTCTAGCCTGCATCAACGCCGCTTTTTCAATCGAAATTTTCGGCGGCATAGATGACGCATTCGATGAGGATCTGCACAAAGTTAAACCGCATCCCGGACAGATACAGATTGCCTCCATTATTCGCGATCTTTACGAAGGTTCAAAAAACATAATGCTGAGATCTGAAATGCATGAGAAGATCAGAAAACAGCAGACCGAGGGAGTTGTATACCAGACCAGCATAAATGTGCAGGATGTCTATTCGATCAGGTGCACGCCTCAAATTCTTGCTCCTGTCAGTGAGGCAATCGATTATGCCGTTAAGACAATACAGACCGAAGCTAACTCGTCAAACGACAATCCCATAATTATTCCAGAGAAGAAAAAAGTTATCCACGGCGGCAATTTTCATGGCCAGAGCATCGGGTTCAATATGGATTCTCTCTGCATGGCTGTTTCAGAGCTCTGCACACTTTCAGAGAGAAGACTCAATAAGCTTCTGGATGGCAAGCTCAACGAAGGCCTCCCCGAGCATCTTATCCCGGAAACACCTGGACTGGCCATGGGATTCATGGGTGCCCAGTATCTGGCAACATCCACGACCGCAGAAAACCGTCAACTGGCAAATCCCGTAAGCACGCTATCGATTTCCTGCAATGCGACAAACCAGGATGTAGTGAGCATGGGTACCGTTGCAGCGAGAAAGGCATTCAAGGCAGTAAGCAATGCAAAGCATGTGCTGACATTGGAAACTCTCGCCCAGCTTCAGGCTCTCTCTTTCCGTAATGCCCCCACAATGGGTAAAGCGACCAGGAGAATATACAGCCAGCTGGTGAAGCAGTTCCGGATATACGATAATAAACGGATTTTCCATGATGATCTGGCATCATTGAGAAAATTCCTGTTCTCAAGCCAGTTTCTTGACGATCTCTCAGAATATATAAGCTAACTTATACATCCGGAAAAAATCGGAGTGCATTTAGATCCTGGGCAGAAAGATTTGAACAAATCGCATGTGCACCACACTGGTCAAACATCTGCTATTTGTAAAATCCTTTTTGCACAAAGGATAAGTGCAATTTGCCCTGATCGGGGTGCATAAGTCAGGTATGAACTGATCTAATCTCCGCTCTCACATCAGGAGAGGCAAATGATCCGCAGAATCCGCAATCTGGCATTAGATCTCAATCCGGTGCTGAGTTCCTGCGTGCTGTTTATATTTCTGATGTCATGGAATGTGCTCACATTCCGCAATGCTGAATTCCTTAACAGAAATCTGATTTACAGCCAGTCTCAGAACACTCTTCAGCAATTGGCTAATCAGATTGAAGGCCGGCTCCTTGAGTATAAAAATGATATCGCGATTCTGGCTCAACTGTGGCCCAACTATCTGGAAGAGAATCAGGAGGCAAATTTCCTGAGAGATGCGACAAAAATAGCAACCCATAAACCGGTTTACCATACAATTAATTTCCTCGACACAAACAGTACTGTACTAATTTCCGCGCCACTGCAAAGAAGACCTGACCTCAAAAATTTTAACCTCTCCATCTTTCCAGAGCGAAAAGAACTGCACAGAAAAGTGCTCCTTGAAAAACGCCCACTGTGCTCACCACCTTTACGGTTTAATAATGGGCGGCTCGGGATGGTTATCTGGTATCCTGTGATAATAGAAAGATCTGGTGAAAAAATTATCACTGGATTGATTGCAGGTACCTTTTATATGCAGGAACTTTTACAGGTGGTGTTGTCTTCTGTTAACAGAGATGATTTCCAGACCCGGATCAGCATAAATGGAACTACTTACCATTCTGATTTCTCACCATCAACCGCTTCCCAAAGCTACAATTTCAGTTTCAATGTACTTGGTGTAGACTGGGATATTGGTGTCCAGGTCGCTCCGAAAAGCTACTTCAGGAATCTTAAAAATGGATCACTGTGGCTTTTTGTAACCGGAACAGCTATAGCCGTAATTGCCACACTTCTCTTCGTACTTGTACTTGTGGCAATGAAAAGAATCAGAAAGAGCCAGATTGATTTGCGCAAATCGGAAGAAAACTACCGTCAGCTCTTTCAGGTCAACCCCCATCCTATGATGGTTTTTGATCTTCAGACGCTGGAAATTCTTTCTGTGAATAATGCCGCAATCTATGTCTACGGATATTCCGAAGAGGAATTCCTTTCCATGACAGTCAGGGATCTCAGGCCTCTCAATGACTATCCTCTTATGGAACTATTCATAGAAGAGATCAGAAGCGGCCAGCACAAATCCGATATAGCACATCACCGGAAAAAAAACGGAGAAATCTTCCGGGTTGAAATCATTTCTCACTCTCTGGAGATTGAGAACGGAAGACAGACTCAGATAGCATTGATTAATGATGTTACCGAAAAGCTCAAAGCAGAAGAAGCACTGAAGAGAAATGAAGAAAACCTCAGCATCACTCTTAACAGTATTGGAGACGCTGTAATTGTGACTGATCACGCCGGGTCAGTTGTACGCATGAACCCGGCAGCAGAGAAGATGACCGGATGGAGTTTATACCAGGGCCTGGGAAAAAATCTTGGCGAATTATGCTGCTTGTCGAAAAAAGATACAGAAGAAAACCTGCTTCCATATATCATCTCAGTCAAGGACTTCTATTCCTCTGTTATACCGCTGGTTTTAAAGGGACGCGACTCGACCGAACTCCTGGTAAGCTGCAGCAGTGCCCAACTTATCTCAAAAGATAGAAAGCTTCAAGGTATGGTTCTTGTTCTGCAGGATATCACTGAACGCGTCCAGCTCGAAGAGCAGCTCAGGCAATCACAGAAACTGGAAGTGATCGGACAACTTGCAGGCGGTGTGGCACACGATTTCAATAACATTCTATTGCCTATTGTGGCCTATGCAGATCTTGCTTTACACAAAGCAGAAACCGGTCAGGAGATAACTGACGATTTAACTGAAATTATCAAAGCCGCTGACAGAGCAAAAAATCTGGTTAACCAGCTTCTTGCATTCAGCCGAAAACAACTCCTCCAGACAAAGGTCGTCAACATCAACAGCATACTGGAAAACATTTCAGGAATGCTGCAAAGATTGATTGGTGAGAATATTACCATTGAAATGCAACTATCACCTGACATTGGAAATATCAAAGCTGATGTGTCTCAAATAGAGCAGATACTGCTTAATATGGCAGTTAACGCAAGAGATGCCATGCCGGATGGCGGCAAATTGACTTTTATTACGTCTGAAACCATCCTGAATTTACAACCCGCTTCTCTCTCTCCAGATCTTCCTGAAGGAAACTACATTCTGCTGAAAGTAACCGACACCGGCATTGGGATGGATGAAAAGACCAGAGAGAAGATCTTTGAACCTTTTTTTACCACAAAAGATAAATTCAAAGGAACAGGACTGGGCCTTGCGACTGCATATGGTATCGTAAAGCAGCATGGAGGAACTATTCAGGTCAAAACAGAGCCTGATAAAGGCACTTCTTTTCTAATCTTTATTCCAAAGTGTTCAGAGTTTGAAGAAACTGCTTTACCTGAACAGAAACCGGCAGCATGCCAGCCGGAAATAAACGGTATATCTATTCTCCTTGTTGAAGATGAACAGATAGTCCGCACACCAATCAGCAGGTTTCTTACAGGCAAAGGGGTTACTGTTACTGAAGCGCAAAACGGCAGACTTGCTCTGGATCTGATAATAAAGAATGAAAGGAAATTTGATATAGTGATCACTGATGTTGTAATGCCTGAGATGAACGGCAAAGAACTCTGCGATGAAATTGCAAAAACAGCACCCGGAATCAGAGTCATTTACATGTCAGGGTACTCCGATGACATCATCACCAATAAAGGTATTCTCGATAATGATGTCAATTTTCTGCGTAAACCATTCTCTATGGAGACCCTCTGGGAGATAGTACAGAAGACATTGAGGGATCCGGAAAAATCCGGATCCCTCCCCACTGCTCATTGAGAAAGCTCTCTTGATAGGCAGATCTGCACAAAGCCCCATTTTCATCGTCCTTCTTTCCAGGCATCTGAAGCCTGAAGATTACCATCTGTATAGGTCCATACTATCTTCTGATATCGCATCTGCACCTCTTCAAGATGATCGAATCTTTCTTTTGATGAGTCTTTAACATTGTACATTATCGGTCTGACAGAGCATATCTTTACTCCCTGAAGCACATGATTGAAGTATTCGGTTTCAGATCCAGTATCATCAATACGATACCACTTTATTTCCACCGTTGAAAAAGTCTGTCCCTCACAGACTGCCTTGTAAAGATACGGAGATGAGGCATCGACAGCCTTAACTACTTTCAAAGCCTCATGTTTACGTGTACCTGTCAATCTTCCCGTGTCAGGATCTGTAGGAATTCTGACTTCATGATCAAACGCCAGTACTTCCACACTTTTCTCTCTTCCCGCAACATCAACTGAGCCGTCTATTGCATTGCCGGCATCATCTTTAAGCCACATGTAAGCTGGAATAGGCATACTTTCTCCTTTCGTGCGTTTACTTGTTGTTACCTGACTTATCCACCCGGATCAGAGCGAACTGCACTTATCCCTTGTGCATAAAGGCTTTCAGAAATCTTGATGTACCACCAGTGCGGTCAGTTTATCAGATTATTTTCCTTTGGGCATCTGTGATACAAGAGATATGCTGATATCAATTCCTTCTATCTGAAAGTGCGGCATAACGGAAAGAGTGACAGAGAAGAAGCCGGGGTTATCTTCTATTTCGCTTACTGTCACATCTGCAGCTTTCAGCGGATGAGATGCTATAAGCTCCTGCCCGGGATCGTTCATCTCCGTAACCAGCCTCTTTACCCATTTACTCAGTTCATCCTGAAGGACCATTTTACTTTTTGTGGCACCAATATTTTCCCGCTGAATTACCTTCAGATAATGTGCTATCCGGGAAACAAGAAAGATGTAAGGCAGCCTTGAATTTATCCGCATATTCGCGCTTACCACAGGATTGTCATACTCCTGAGGCTTCTGGGCCGAGTTTGCGGAAAAGAAACAGGCATAGTCACGGTTTTTGTAAAAAGAAAGCGGTATAAAACCCTCCTGGGCAAATTCAAATTCCCGGGTTTCAGGAATCAATATCTCTGTAGGAATCTTCATCTGTTTTCCTTTTCCGGCATCATACAGGTGTATCGGAAGATCTCCAACCCTCCCGCCAGCTTCCGGGCCCCGTATCTGCACACACCACCCATTGTCAATAAACGATCGGACCATATTTGCCGCGAATGCAAAAGACCCGTTTCCCCAGAGATATTTCCTGTGATCACTTCCATTTACGTTTTCGGTATAGTTAAACTCTTTCACCGGCGAAGTATCGGGACCATATGGGAGCCGCAGCATGAACCTTGGAAGAGTGAGGCCTACATACCGCGAGTCATCAGACTGCCGGAATGCATTCCAGCGCAAGAATTCGCTTCGTTCCATGTAGTTGTGAAGATCCTCGATTCTTGGCAGGTCATCAATATTGCTTTTACCGAAAAACTTCGGTGTGACCGACCCAATAAAGGGGCAGTGACAGCTTGCTGCAACCTTTGAGATCTCCTGAAGAAGGAACACATCCGGGGCACCGGAATCAAACTCCAGATCTGAAATAATCCCCGCATAGGGCTCTCCTCCCGGAGTATCATACTCATCTGTATAAACAAGCTTGTAAAGCCCAGACTGAATCGTCTCAGGAGCATCTTCAAAATCTTCCGACAGCTCTTCCTTCCTGACATCCAGCATATCAATTTTTACGTTTCTCCTGAAATCTGTTCTGTCAACAAGAAATTTAATGCTCCTCCAGGCTTCCTCCATTTTCTGGAATTCAGGACTGTGCAAAATTTCATCAAGCTGAAGCGAGATCAGCCGGTCGATCTCAGCTATCTGGTTATCAAGTACCACTTTATCAATTTTATCAATTGCAACAGGTGAGCTGAGAATGCTCTGAATAAAAAATGCCAGCGCAGCACCAATCCTTTCATTTGCATTACTCTCAGCAAGAGCCTCTGCGTTTCTGAATCCGGAGATATCAACCGTGCTTTGCGGAATCGGCAGGTTCATCGTCTGATATATGTAATCGAGCCCCCGGGCTGTTTCTGAATTGACCGGGTTTTCCAACTGAGCTTCCATATAAGGTTCTCCTGAAGGTTAATGGTTCATGCAGGCTGTTCCTGAGCTTCCGGAACAATTTTTTGTAACTGCTCCTGAAGCAGTTTCATCGAAGCAGGGGTCCTCAGAATCTCCTCAAGCCGTTTCCTGAATTCCCTGTTGTCCAGAAGGTTTGATTTGAGATCTTTAAGTAGATTACGTGCAGCAAGAAGCCTGCTTAATGCGGGTACATTTCCGGCAACATTCCCCGGTTTGAATGAATCCATGTCCTTTATCTCAAGACTGACCCTCAGGTCACCCTGCCCGGAAAGTTTATTTTCTACTGCAAAGTCAACCTTCAAATTCATACTCTCCATAACCCGCCCGAAATTCTCTTTGTTGATGCAGATTTTCTCCCGTTCGGAAATTCTCTTTTCCTTTTCTTGTCCGGTAAAGTCTCCCATTACCAGAAGCTTCATCGGCAGTTCAATCTTCTTTTTCGCATCACCTTTTCCTACATCAAGTTTTAGATTGATTCTTGCAGCAGGAATTTCATTCTGAAAACTTCCCGACATAAGCTACCTGCCTTTCTATTGTTTGTTTATATGAAGCCATTTTACAGGGTCTAACCGCAAGATCCGGTTCAAAACAAGCTTTTGCCTGTTCTGCCTTATTTCTGCAGACATCTTCGCCTCCCGGTAAGCTTTCAAAAGCAGCACTCCGGTTTCAATCGCAAGCTCTGGCTCCCACAAGTCAAGGTCAATCTGTTCCGTTTTTGTGCTGAGCGACTCAAGTATTAAAACAGCAGAATCGGCCTGTGAGGCCTTAAGAAGAATACCAGCTATCAGAAGCGATCTCCTGAAATTCTCTCTTCCGCCAGTCATCCCGTTACAAGATTTAATCTGACCGATTGCCTCTTCATACTTTCCTTCAGCACACAAAACATCAGCCTTCTTCTGCAGCATTCCAAAGCTGTCCTCTCCATTTACAGAAAGATCATCGGAACAATCTTCATCTGCACTTACCTTTATCACATCTTGTTCTACCCAGCATTTTGTTGCTTCATCACAGAATGGGGTCCCGTCTGAAAATGACATCGTAAGCAGCTCCGGAACTCTTTGCAGTAAGCACGCCATTTCAACTATTACAGCATCCCTAACCTCGCAGTACTGAGATCCCAGACCGCTGCAGGCTGCAGCTATATAGCGCTGAAGATCAAGCCATACATGCCCCGCACCACGCCAAAATTCGATTTCACTCTTCTCAAGAAGTCTCTTCCACTCTTTTTTTTCCCATAATGTCCAGAGCATATTTCTCTGCCCCGGATCAGGAGCGCCTATCAAAGACTTTCCATTCTCAGATGGCGGAGCCTTTTTCAGAAGATCCCACCTGATGCTTCGCATGATTCTGTAACCGGAACCCTTCAAGGGTTCCTTTTCAATCAGAAGTCGGGCATCCTCTTTTATGCGGTTCTGAATCTGTTTTTGATCAATATCAGACTTCACGTCGATCTCTGATCCTGCCAAGGAAGAAACCGCAACCGCAGGGTTTGTACTTATCTGCCATTCCATTGCTGTATTCAGGAGACCTGCTGGAAACGGGGAGCGCTCACCAAATTTCTTTTCAAGCACCGATCTGAGCTTCTGCAACGCCTTTAACAGCCTCAATACATTTCCGTGATTTTGTACCCCGGGGTTCTTGCCATTTAATAAACCCGTGTATCGATCTTCAGATAACCACTTTAGTGCCAATAAGCGGGCACGCTCACGATCGGGGTAGAGCAGATCAAAATTCCGTTCTGCAATAACCGAAAGGCCCTCAAACACATCGACGTACTTTTCCCACTCTTCATTACGCAGGTAAACCAGACTGAGATAGACAATTACACGGAGATCTTTTGATTTTTCCTTTAGCAAAGTGAGCGAATTCTGTTCAACCAGGTCAAAATTGATATCACCAGTTCTGCAGATCTCATTCCTGAGTGCTTCAAATTGAGCATCGTAACTGATATTGCATCCGTTTGGGTTCACCCCGTCAAACGGTTCAGTAATCAGAGATAGAAGAGTGGAAATATCATTCTCCTTTGATCAGATTAATAACGAGCAAATGAGAAATGGTAAGGATACTTCCGGAACTGAAAACTATGAGATTATAAAGAAATGCGAGATTGAGAGACGTGAAAACATTTTTAATATAGTTTTGTACAAAGAGGAACTGGTATTTTTTACTGAAAATATTCTAGGGTACCTCTAAAGATTCATTTTCCGCTTCAGCCGGCTGCAATTTCTACGGCGCTGCCGTTGTACGGGAATCTATTTCCCACCCAAGGTCGCTATGACAATCGGGTTTGGCATCGGATTCAGTATCGAAAACTCTGAAGAGACAAGGATAACACTGCACAATCGAAGGCGACCGTGGCAGACGGATCGACCAGACCCGCTTTCGGGGACACAACAGAACATAAAACTGTTTTAGTGTTGTTTAGCTTACTTTACCTTAAGCAGCACAGCAACCGGTTTACCGCTCTCTTTCATTGTGTTATAGGCTGCTACAGCATCCCCGGAGGGCATCTGGCGGATAATGATCCGGCGTTCCCTGAGCACTGAAATCATTTTTTTGTCCAGTTCAAAAGCCACGGAATCAAATCCTGTTCTCTTATAAGAAGGCAGATGATTATCAAACCAGTATTTGACATTAGTTTTTTCCCGCAGGTCAAGTTCAACAGCCATTCCGCCGTTGGGCTTTACAAAGAGATCAAAGAAAGCGACCGGAATTTTATTGTAGACTACGAAGTTCTGCCGTGCAATGCCGAAGCGCCCTGATGGATTATAAAACCAGTAGAAAACCAGCGCCATGATGATCAGGCTTAGAATTTTATGGCGCCAGAAAAATGCCATGGGTTTTCTCTGTTAAAAAGAATCGTTAAAGAAAGGTGTCAGTTTTGCTCTGGACAAAGGATTTTGAAACAGCTTTCTGAGGGAACGATCCCTGATCAGTCTCACACGTTCACGTGTAAGGCTGAGCTCTTTTCCAATTTCTTCAAGTGTAAATTGACGGGAGAAGTTCAGACCGTAGTACATCCTTAATATCCGTTCTTCCCTGCTTGTGATATTACCCAGTACGCTGTCAAGAACCAATCCCAGCTCTTTACGTGCGCTCTCACCGTCCTGATCCGGGTCTTCTCCAAGCACGTCCCGCAGGGTTTTCCCCGGTTCCTCATCCTGCTTGCCGCTGCTCACAGGTGCATCAAGTGAGATTCCCCTGAGCTTCTCCATAACATCCACAATTTCCGCTTCATGCTCCCGAAATTCATCCATGCTGATTGTCTTGCCAAAATCACCACAGTTGCGGTCAAGAGCCTGTTTGAATTTGTGAATAAGTGCGATTTTATTGGGCGGTATACGCACAGTACCGGCCTGCTCAAAAAGCGCCTTCTGGATCGACTGTCTGATCCACCATACCGCATAAGAGATGAACTTGACGTTCATGTTCAGATCAAATCTGGAGGCAGCCTTAAGGAGCCCCAGGTTACCCTCATTTATAAGCTCAAGATAGGTAAGCCCTCTGCCCCTGTAACGCTTCGCAACACTGACTACAAACCTCAGGTTGGCAGTAATCAGTTTGTTTACAGCCTCTGTTTCATTTTTCTGAACACTTATAACCAGTTCACGTTCCTGCTCATCAGTGAGCATCTGGAAACGGGTAATATCCCGGAAATACAACGCTTCAGTTCTGTACGACATATTCATTTAACCGCTTTAACAAGGTAAATACAGCATCCACAGAAAATTACTACTTAAAATATGCGGCCTGGCCAGCATAAAAGCAACTACAATCAGATTATACCACAAAGGTACTTCAAAGGCAACCTTATACCTGAAGGTTTCTGGATGCCTGTCCCAGCACAACTATTCCACTCTCTGTTACAAAATACCGCTTTGCATCCTGCTCCAGATCAAAACCGATTTTCTCTCCCGGACCAACCCTTACGCCTCTGTCAATTATTGCCCGACGGATCTGTGTTTTTTCACTTATCTCCACATCGGGAAACAGAATTGAATCCTCCACTACCGCAAGGCTGTGCACTCTCACTCCTCTGGCCAGCACAGAACGGATCACCTGCCCACCGCTAATAATGCAGCCGCCCGCTACAATCGAATCGATAGCCTCCCCCCTCCTCTTTTCATTGTTTTGACCGGCGAAAACAAATTTGGCAGGTGGAGACTGCGCCGGGGATGTGCGGATGGGCCAGTGCTCATTATAGAGATTTATCTCAGGCATAACATCCCGAAGTGTCATATTTGCCTGGTAATAAGCCTCCATTGTACCAACATCTTCCCAGTAAAGATTCTGATCGGTTGTTTCACCGGGAATCCGGTTGTTAGTAAAATCGTATATGTAGATCGGGTAGTCCGGATAGATCTTTGGAATAATATCCTTACCGAAATCATGTGAAGAGCAGCTTATCGAAGCATCATTGAATAGCTCCCTGACGAGAAATTTTTTATTAAAGATGTAATTACCCATTGAAACCAGGGCCATTGAGGGGTTGCCGGGGATTGGGCGGGGATTTTTGGGTTTTTCCTCAAATCCGATCATCCTGCCGCTTGGATCAATTTCTATCACCCCAAAGTTTGAGGCATCCTTGATTGGACGCGGGATAGCCGCAATTGTAGCAACAGCTCCCATCTGCCTGTGAAAATCAAGCATAATGGAGATGTCCATCTTATAGATATGATCCGCACCAAAAACAGCGATATAATCCGGATTTTCATCTTCGATGAGGTTTATATTCTGGAAAATTGCATCAGCAGTACCCTGGTACCACTTTTTACCGGTTCGCATCTGTGCAGGAACAGGATCTATATAGTGCCCCAGCATCCGGTTAAGATTCCATCCGGCAGTAAGGTGCTTGATCAGAGAATCAGCCTTGAACTGTGTTAGTACTTTAATCTTGAAAATGCCCGAATTAATGAAGTTATTGAGTACAAAATCAATAATGCGATATTTGCCCCCAAAATATACAGCCGGTTTGGCCCGTTCTTTTGTCAGCGGATGAAGCCGTGAGCCCTCCCCCCCTGCCATTATCATTCCTAAAACATTGGGATAAGCGACCGAATTCCTGTACAGCATTTCTTCCACCTGCTCTTCTATTTTTAATGTTTTTACGGGCTTACTGATCTCAAAATAGTTTTTATCAGACTAGGTGGCAACCAAAGTAAGTTTTGACAAAAGATTGTGTCATAATGAATATTGTTGTATTATTCATCTGGTCAAAAAGGACCCCTTTCTGATGAAATTTTTCTGGTCTCTGCTCCTTCTCACCATTTCATTCTCATCAGTAGCATCGGACACAGACAGTTCCAAAAGCTTTCCTGCAAAACCGGTAGTGATTGTAATCCCTGTCGAAGGAACCGTTGACCCGGGAATGGCTGCCTTTGTCTCCAGGGCTCTTCGGGACAGCAGGAAATACACCGATAAAATAGTGGTCTTTGAGCTTGACTCTTATGGCGGGCAGGTTGACGCCGCATTTCAAATTGTAGATACAATCCTGAGCGTTGAAGACAGCACGATAAGTTATGTAAAGACAAAGGCCATATCTGCCGGAGCCCTGATCGCTCTTGCGGGTAACAGACTTGTAATGAAAAATGCGACCACGATAGGAGATGTCGCACCTCTGACAATGTCTAATGACGGGCCGCAGATGCTCGGGGAAAAATACCAGTCCCCCATAAGAGCAAAGTTCCGCACCCTTGCAAAGCGCAACGGGTATCCGGAAGCTCTGACAGAATCAATGGTGACTGCGGAAA
>Ga0209723_1000587_pt1 | contig 66434 bp, 48 predicted proteins | sample BiotimSIPDNA_2_FD_185750 | JGI IMG/M metagenome (GOLD analysis project Ga0209723, IMG submission 185750) | Anaerobic biogas reactor microbial communites from Washington, USA - Biogas_R2 time_0 SIP DNA (SPAdes) (version 2) | ecosystem: Engineered > Bioreactor > Anaerobic > Unclassified | place... | reverse complement strand
CCCAGCGCGGGCTTCGCCCGCAACCCAAGGTGATGGCAGGAGGAGGTTTTTCTTGGTGGGGGAAAGTTTGACCGGCAGTGGAGAATCGGACCAAGCAGGAGGCGTGCGTTTTGGGAACAAAGGGAGTTGGGGTTAGCGGAAAGGGCCACGATTTCCATGGGAATTCGCAGCCCCTCCCTTCGTTCGACCGGGTTGCTCGCCAGCAGAGCCCGGCTGGATATGGAGCTTATCTGGGTTGTTGGCGTTGTCAAGTGTTTGGCGGTTTTATGGTCATTGGAGTCGAGAAAGACGCAACTCCCGAAGGTAGAGTAGAGGTTTGGCAACCAAGATTACTCGCATTCCGGGAGTCACGTCATGCGTTCATTTCTCGCCCGATACGAGCCCCAGGTCAAGGGAGTTCTCAGTGGATTCGACCGAATTCGATTCCGAGGGACGATTCGCTGGCTGTCCAGCCTGCGCGGGATGAGCGCGTGGCTTTCGAAGAAAGGTGTGCTGCTGAAGAATTTCCGATCCTACGCGATGGGCTTGACCGACCGTATCAAGGAGACGACTCAGGCGGTGGCTGAAGCTGCTGGGCGTCCCGTAGAGTATCTGACGTCTTCCACGATTCGCAAGGAAGATTACGCCCGTGAGATTGCCGAGCGAGATGAAGTGACGTCGGGACTGGTCTGTGTGTTGAGCGCCGTGGAGCCTTGCATGACCTTTTTCGTGGGGCCGAATCGTGAGCGAAAGCAACTCGAGCTTCGCTACCATCAGGCCAAGTGTCTGCATCACTACTTCTACGTAATCGATCCGCATTGGGGCTGGCTCAATGTTCGATTGCAGACTTGGCTTCCCTTCACCGTCCAGATCGTCACCAACGGTCGGGAACGCTTGGCACGTCAGCTTCGGAAGAACGGAATCGAATTTGAAAGGCAAGAGAACTGCTTTGTGGACATCGCCGATATTCCGGCTGCTCAACGATTGATGGATCAGCAACGACGCACGCGTTGGCCAGCTGCTCTCAATCGCATTACGGCCAGAGTTCATCAGAGTCATCGCAGACTTTTCGGAGAAGAACGCCTATTTCACTACTGGTCGGCGGATGAGACCGAATGGGCTACCGATGTGATGTTTCGCTCTCCCGCGGATCTGTCAGATCTCTATCCGCGACTGGTTCGACAGGCCATGATCGGATTCAGCGGCAACGACGTGCTTCGCTTTCTGGGACGGCGTTCCCAAGTCCAGATGTTTCGCAATGCCGAAGTCCTCTCTCATTTGGGAACGCGAATCGAAGGGACCCGGATCAAGCATGCGATCAACCGTAATTCCATCAAGATGTATGACAAGCAAGGGTCTGTCCTGCGAGTCGAAACAACCATCAACTCCACTCGAGAGATGAAGGTCTATCGTGCCAGCGAAGACGATCCCCAGGGCCCCAAGAGTTGGCAAAAGCTTCGCAAAGGCGTGGCGGACTTGAACCGTCGCGCCCAAATCTCACAGGCATCCAACCAGCGCTATCTCGAATCCCTGGCAGCCATCGAAACCGAATCAACCTTGGCCGAGGCGATCGCCGCAGTTTGCCAGCGGACCAAGTGGAAGGGGCGCTCCGTACGAGCACTCAACCCCCTGTCCGAGGAGGACGCTCAGTTGTTACAGGCAGTCAACCGCGGCGAATTCGCCATCACAGGCTTTCGCAACCGCGACCTCCGCGAGCATCTGTTTGCCCCGGCCCCTGCCAGCGAGCAACAAACTCGCAGCCAGACGGCAAAAGTGACCCGCCTGATCCGAATGCTTCGCGCCCACGGCTTGGTCCACAAAATCTCCAAGACCCACCGCTACAGCGTCAGTCCACAGGGACACGAAATCATTACCGCGTTAATCAACGCTCGCAATGCCAAGATCAAGACTCTCACGCAACTAGCCGCTTGAAAAAACTGCGCGCCGTGCAAAGCTTTTAGCTGTTAGTAGCACGGATGTCACGGATGGAAATGGCTGGATGAAGCTGTACCATCCGTGAATATCAAATGAGGTATTGAGCTCTACCTGAGTCAATCCGTGATCTGCGCAAGCAATCTTGCCCCAACAAGTCTCTTATCCGTGGTATCCGTGCTATCCGTGGTTCGTCAATCCGATTCCGCCAGACTCAACGGATGATACAAGCGCCTTGAGCGGGCCGTGAGGCGAAGGAAGTCGGTTCGATGCCGGTCTTCTCGCGGTATCGCGTGCAGAGGGTTTCTCGAACGGCGTCAACCTTGTCGGTTTCGACCAGGGTCACCGTGCAGCCGCCGAAGCCGCCGCCGGTCATTCGCGAGCCGATCACGCCGCCTTCGCGACCGATCGAGCCCGCGATCTCGACCAGAGAGTCCAGCTCGGGACAACTCACCTCGTAGTCGTCGCGCAGCGAGTTGTGGCTGGCGTACATCAACTCGCCCACTCGCGTCCAATCGCCCTGCTCAATCGCACGGGCCGCTTCGACGGTTCTCTCGATCTCACCAATCACGTGCCGGGCGCGGCGGTAGAACTCGTCGGACAACTCGTCCTTGGCCCCTTCGAGCATTTCCGTCGACGCATCGCGGAGCGCGTCGATGTTCAGCAGACGGGCGGTCTCTTCGCAAGCTGCCCGTCGCAAGGGGTATTCGCTGCCGGTCAGTTCGTGCTTCACGTTGCTGTTGGTGATCAGCACGGTGAGCGCCGGATTGTCGAACGTCACCATCCGGGCCTGTTCCGAGCGGCAATCGAGCAGCATCAGGTGGTCGGCCTGCCCCATGACCGAGATGAACTGATCCATGATCCCGCACGGCATTCGGGCGTACTCGTGCTCGGCCTTCTGGCACAGCAGGGCCTTGGTCACCAGGTCCAGCGTCTGACCGGTGATGGCCTCGATCAGCGTAGCCGTGGCAACTTCCAGGGCAGCGCTGCTCGACAGCCCGCCGCCAAGGGGAACGTCGCTGTGAACCACCGCCTCGAACGGCCCCGGCTTGAGCCCCTTTGCCAGACAACCGGCCACGACGCCCTGCAGGTAGCTCGACCAATGCACGTCGCCCGGCCGGATATCGCCGTCGACGGCAAGCAATGCCGGCACTTCTTCGGCCGAACTGACCACACATGCCTGACCGTCCAAGGCCGGGTCGATCGGTCGGTCGGCCGCGATCACCACTCGACGTTCAATGGCCATGGGCAGCACGAAACCGGCATTGTAGTCGGTATGCTCTCCGATCAGGTTGACCCGTCCCGGGGCAGCCACCACCCAGCGCGGACTCCGGCCAAAGTGTTTGTCGAACAGTTCAAGGGCTTCTTGAACCAGCGTGTTCTCGGAGGCTCCAACGCTCATGTCGTGATCTCTGCTAACGGCCCGTTGAAAAAGTCAAGTTAGGCTAATATGAACGCATGCAGAAGCGCAGCGCCGCTTGCGTTCATGAATTCGAGAATGAGTCAGTTGTTTCGGAAAATGCTGGAAGTCAAGTCTTCTCAGGAGGTCGCACCACTCGCTGAGATGCGAGGAATTTGGCTGCGAGAGCGGGCGTGCCGCTTCTGCAGCCAATTCGTTAGCCTAACTTGACTTTTTCAACGGGCTGCTAAAGGTCTGCAAGCTTGCAGGATTTCACCCGTCCCAAACCCTGATTTTAGCCCGCATCGGGCGCTCGTCCATCCAGGATCGGAGCAGAGTTTGCAGGTTTTGGGTCATCCGGTTACAATCAACTGTGCAAGTCGACGACAGGCCTTGACCGTGCCAACTGCTACCACATCTTCGTAACCCGAAGCGTAAGCGAGGCAGGATGGTACCCTCATCTTCGTAACCCGAAGCGTAAGCGAGGCAGAATGTTACCCTCCTCACTTACGCTTCGGGTTACGATTGGACCGGCAGGCTTACGATCACGGGTGGGACGACAAGCCGACGTACCGGCCCGACAGCGGATCCGATGGATGACCAAACCTGAGAAGCGAGCCCAGCCCAGACGTCCCCGAGTGGCCCTGATCGTAGAAACGTCGCTCGCATCCGGTCGCGATATCCTCCGGGGGATCGCCCGGTACCTCCGTGCCCACGGGCCGTGGTCCGTCTATCACGAGCCCCGCGCCCTGGAAGAAGCGGTTCCGCCCTGGCTCAACCAGTGGCAGGGCGACGGAATCATCGCCCGGATTCAGAATCGCCCAATTGCCGACGCCGTGGTCGGTACGGGCCTGCCCGTGGTCGACGTTTTGGGCCTGGTGCCCGGCCTGCCCGTTCCCCTGGTCCATGTCGACGACCGGGCCGTTGCCCGGCTCGGGGCCGATCACCTGCTCGAACGGGGCTTTCGGCATTTCGGCTTCTGTGCGGTCGAGGGGGCCAACTGGTCCGACGCGAGACAGGCCGGGTTCGAAGCGATCGTGAAACAGGCCGGCTGCGATTGCTCCATCTGCCGTCTGCCGCCCGATACCCGCGGGCTGGCCAACTGGGAAGCGCAGCAGGACTTGCTCACCGACTGGGTCCGATCACTCCCCAGGCCGGTGGGCGTGATGGTCTGCAACGACCCGCGAGGGCAACTCGTCCTGGAGGCGGCCCGCCGGGCCGGGGCGGCCGTGCCCGAGCAGATGGCCGTCATCGGCGTCGACAACGACGAGCCGCTCTGCGAGATTTCCTACCCGCCCCTGTCGAGCGTCCAGCCGGACCATGTTCGCGTCGGCTATGAAGGGGCCGCCCTCCTCGATCGCATGATGCGGGGTGAAACCGCACCGCAATCGCCCGTGTACGTTCCTCCCGCGGGGCTCGTCACGCGTCTCTCGACCGATGTGCTGGCCATCGACGACCCGCTGGTGGCCACGGCCGTGCGTTTCATCCGCGAATACGCCTGCGACGGAATCGGCATCGACGACATCGTCGCGCACCTGCCCCTCTCGCGCAGCACGCTCCAGCGCCGCTTTCGCCGAGTGCTGGGACGTTCCGTCCACGACGAGATCCTGCGAATCCGTCTCCGCCGCGTGCAGGAGCTTCTGCTCGACACCGAACTGCCGCTCGAATCGGTTGCCGACAAGGCCGGCTTCGCCCACCGCCAGTACCTGGGTGAAGTCTTCAAGGCGCGAACCGGGTACACGCTGGCCCAGTATCGAGCCCGATCCCGCGGGTAACAGACTACCGCAAATAGCCGCTTCTCATTCCGTGAAAAGACGCTTGTTCGCAGAGCGAACAACGACACTCGCTACGGTATCACTTGCGGCGAGTCGGCGCCGTAGGCATTGTCAGAAACCTCGGTTCTGTCGCCCGCCCGCACTGCCGCGGCTGCATTGGCATGCGCGGGAAACCAATTGCGATACACCGTGCACTTCTCCTCAGGCACTCCGCGGATGACAACGGGCGTGTTCGGGGCGCGGAACGTGTTGTGGTGAATTACGATCGTCGTGCCCGCGATATCCGTGCCGTCTTTGCGATCCCGCCCGCCGTGCATGTCGAAGCAGTGGCTCAGCGAAGTGCCCAGTTCCACGTTGTGGCGGGCTTCGTAACTGCAGCCCGGCACCGCTGAACCGGCGATCGAGTGGCGGTTGAAGTCAAACAAGTTGCGCTCGATCAGCGACGACGCCCTGTCGTGGGAGACCCCGTAGCCGAGCCCGTTGTACTGGCAGTGGTGAATGAAGTTATGGTGGACATGATGGTCCGTGCCGTCGTGCAAGGCGATCCCGGCGGACCCGAAGGCCGAGATCTCGCAATTGTCCACTTCAAGACGGTCGGACTTGGTCGAAATGCCGCTCTGTGTCGGGAACTTGTAGTAGTAGCGATGCCCGTCGCCTCCCGGACCGAAGGCGCGGCGGTGGTGATCCAGGTAGCGTTTCGGATTGGGGCCTTGAATCCGCAGCCCCGTGATCCGCACGTTGGGACCGGCGACACGAATCATGACCGGCGTCTTCAACGCGTCGCTGCTCAGCAGGGCCCCTTTCGAGCCGTCCTGCCCGCGGTTACCCGCCAGCGTCACCCCCTCGGGCACCTCCAGCACAAGTTGCTCGATATAGATCCTGGTCGTCAGGTCGATCTCGGTCTCGCCGGGGATGAACACCGTCTGCCCGGCCTTCGCCTGTGCCAACGCGTCGACCAGCTCATCGAGATTGCCGACGGTGAAATCCGCCTTGGTCACAATCCGCGTGTATCCCGTTCCTCCGCCGATCGGCCCGAGATCGTCGGAGGATGCGCCGTAAGATTCGGCGTTGATTTCGATGGACGTCGTGTCCGCCAAGCCGATCGACGGGTTGATGAGCAGGGCCAGGGCGGAAAGTACGTAACGAACTCCCGACGTCAACATGTTCGCTTCTCCATCGCTTGCTGCTCGATCTCACGAGAATAACAGCACTGATTGGGGCGTATTCTAGCTTCCGGTCCCCCCCTCACACAACAAACGATACCATGGCGGCCCGGAATCGTGGCGCCCTTGTTCCGCCCCGGCAGCAAAACCTTCGCATTTCCGCTAAACTCATGAAAGATCCGCATCGCAGATGCGTGTGTTCTTGGTGGGAGAAGAAGAGACCGTGCACGAATTTCCGGACACGCGAAACAGCCTGCTGCTGAAGCTCCGAGATAAGGGCGACTGTGAGTCCTGGCAGCAGTTTGTAGCCGTTTACCGCCCCGTGGTTTACCGCATGGCCCGGCGGCGCGGCATGCAGGACGCCGACGCCCAGGATCTGGCCCAGGCCGTATTGGTCGCCGTGGCCGAGTCGGTCGACCGCTGGGAAGCTGACCCTCGCCGGGCGAGATTCCGCACCTGGCTTTCCCGGGTGGCGAAAAATGCGATCATCGACGCCTTCCGACGCCGCCGTCCCGACGCCGCCATCGGCGGCACCACGGAAGTCGCACGGCTCCAGCAGCAGCCGGAACCTGATGATGCGGAACTCGACCGTGAACACCGCCGCGAAGTCTTCCGCTGGGCCGCCCGGCAGGTCCGCTGGGAGTTTGCCGAAGAAACCTGGCTGGCCTTCTGGCTGACGGCCGTCGAAGGCCGCCACGTCAAAGAGGTCGCCGGACAACTCGGCAAGTCCGCCGGAGCCGTTTACATCGCCCGAAGCCGGGTGATGCGTCGGCTGCAGGAGAAGATCGTTGAATTGGAGGAGTAGTTGGAGTACAGGCTTTAGCCTGCAAACTAAAACAACCACACGTTTCGTTGGAGTTCGTCGTTTTGTCCCCCAACAGACAGACTTGAGCCTGCTGGGCTCGTCACGGCAAAGCGTGACGACTACGGACGCAGGCTGAAGCCTGTACTCCAACAGAGGCCCCCAATCCGTGGAAGCCAAACCCACAGCCTGTGACGACACTCGAATCGCCCGTTTTCTCCGCAGGGAGTTAACGGACGAGGAGGAGCGGCTGTTTGAGCTGCACCTCGACACGTGCGAGACGTGTTCGGAAAAGCTCGACCGGTCGACGGCCGGTCCGGCAGACTGGCACGAGGCCGCGGAACTGCTACGCGACGAGCCCATCGATCTGGAACCTCTCTCCGTCGTGCTTTCAGACGCCGATTCGGGCGAGGTTGCCCGGCACGTGGTCGACGACAGCGTGCGGCGGGTGCTCGAACTGCTCCACCCGACCGACGATCCCCAGATGCTCGGCCGGATCGCCGGTTACGAGGTGGTCGGCGTGATCGGCTCGGGCGGAAACGGCGTCGTCCTCAAGGCCCACGACTCGGCCCTCAATCGCTACGTGGCGATCAAGATGCTTGCCCCGCACCTGGCCAGCAGCGGCGCCGCCCGGGGTCGATTCGCCCGCGAGGCGGTGGCCGCCGCGGCCGTGATGCATGAGAACGTGATTGCCATCCACGGCGTGCAGGAACACGGCGGGCTGCCCTTCCTCGTCATGCCCTACGTGCGAGGCACCTCGCTGCAGAAACGGATCGACCAGAAGGGAACGCTCGCCCTGCTCGAGATCCTGCGGATCGGGATGCAGGCAGCCGCCGGACTGGCGGCCGCCCACGCCCAGGGGCTGGTCCATCGCGACATCAAGCCGGCGAACATCCTCCTGGCCGGCGGCGTGGAACGGGTCACCATCACCGACTTCGGCCTGGCCCGGGCAGTCGACGACGCCAGCATGACCCGGTCGGGGATCATCGCCGGCACGCCCCAGTTCATGTCGCCCGAGCAGGCCCGGGGCGAGGCCGTCGACCATCGCAGCGACCTGTTCAGCCTGGGTAGCGTGCTCTACGCCATGTGCACGGGCCATCCGCCCTTCCGGGCCGATTCGAGCTACGGCGTGTTGCAGCGGATCTGCCAGTCGACGCCCCGGCCGATCCGCCAGTCCAATCCCGACCTCCCCACATGGTTTTGCCGACTGGTCGATCGGCTCCACCAGAAGGACCCCCAGAAACGCTTTCAATCCGCGGCCGAGGTGGCCGACCTGCTCGCCCGGTGTGTGGCTCACGTCCAGCAGCCACTCGCGCAACCCTTACCCAACGAGTTGTGCGAGAAACACGGCGGCGTACCTGTCCCGCATCGCCGGGCGTGGGCGGTGGCACTGGTGGGAGGTCTGGCGGTGGCGGCCACCTCGGCCGTCCTTTGGCTGGGGCAGGGAAGCCAATCCGATCAGAGCCCCCGGCCGGACACATCAACTCCGCCCGCGGCGGCAAATGATGACGTCCGTTGGAACGACGACGTCGATCGATTGCTTCGCGAGTTGAACGAGAGTGTCGAAGAGTTGGACAAGGACACGCAGCAGTTGTTCGAGGAACCATGAACTCCATCCGTGGGGCACGACTGTATTGTGCCCCACATTCATCGCAAAGGAGCCTGCCATGCTCTTTCGACATCCCATAGTGATAGCGTCGGCGTTGGTCATGTGTTGTCTGCTGCTGGCAGCATTGGGGGCTGCACGGGGACAGGATGCACCGAAGCCTGCCGACCAGAGCGCGGCGCCGGAAGGCGGTGGTCAGCCGGATCAAACACTGACGATGCCCAATCCGTCGCCACAAGCAACAAAAAAGTCGCCCACGCCCGAACACCCGAGTGACGCTTCCGGGCGGATTACCGTCCAGCTCATTCAGGTCCGCTCCGATTGGTCGAAGGGAAAGGATCCTGTAGGAACCAAGAAGACACTCGAAACGGTGCTGAAAGATGTTGCGCTGCCCGAGAATTACCGGAGCAACCTACTCGGCTCCGCTTCTCGCATACTGTTCCCGGAGGACTTCGCCGGCGGGTATCGGCCTGAGCAACTCGCCAGCCTGCTTGCCTGGATGAAGCAGCGTGATCTTGTGCGTATCGATCTTCCCCCGAAACCGCTCCTGCCTGATTTGCCGCACGAGGGTCGGTCGAGTCTGTCGCCCGGCACATGTCGCCTTTTCGCCGGTGAGGATATTGTTCCCGTATCGGCTACGCGGGAAAGATTGGACCCGCCGCCGTTTTTCAAACGCACATACGGCTGGGAGTGGCATTGCATGTCGCGGCTGCAAACGGACGGAACAATGGACCAAGCGATTCTCGAGCTTGGTATCCAGCGATTCCGTGCGTTCAGAGACGATCCCCAAGTGGACGGACAATCGCCGCGATTGACCGCAGCAAGCGATGGCACGCCGATCGGAATCACGCTTCCCTTCAATTGGGCCGGGGTAGTGCGATGTTTTGGGCCCGGTGACGAGATGTCCGAGCAGATCCAACTACAAGACTGGGAACCGCTACTGGTCATTGCTTATGGAGCGGCAGAGACACATGAAATCGAAACACCCAAGTTGGCGGCACCGGCTTCACTGTTGGAACTCGGCGAACCGCGTGTTCTCGCGTCCAAGAAGCTCGCCGAAGTGTTCCAACTCGCCAACACCCAGGCAACCGAACTGGGGCCGCTGCTGCAGGGAGTGATCTCCAATGGCCGACTCGTCGCCGACAAAGACAAGAACTCGCTCCTGGCCTACGGCACTCAGACCGAACTCGATACGCTCAAGGCTTTGCTGGCAAAACTCGATGCAGCGCCAACCGCCCCGCCCTACTCAAGCGGACCCGAAAGAGCCGCCCCGCCAGCACCAGCGGCAGAGGCCGACCAACAGGTGGATCAGGTCGCCGTCTTCCATCTCAAGCACGCCGACCTGAGCCAAGTCATCCGTGCCCTGGCGGCGGTGAGTTCGGGTTTGCGGGCAGAAGTCGACGACCTAGGGGGCTCGTTGACCGTCATGGGCACGAAAGACGATCTCGCTGCCGTCCGGGACTTGATCGCGGCACTCGATCAGCCGACAACGCCCGATTCATATCCACCACCCAGTACGCGCGATCAGCGCCAGATCAAGATCTTCAACCTCGTCCACGCGCGTGCAAACCAAATGACCGCGATCCTGCGGCAACTCTTTCCGGAAATCACCATGAGCGGCGACGACCGGACGAATTCGCTGATCGCCCAGGGGGAGCAAGGCCGACTGGAAGCCGCCGAGGCCGTCATTCAGAAGCTCGACGAGACCCCCAGCGAGAAGCAGGAACCGCCGCTCGACGAGGCCTCCCGCCGACGCATTCTCGAGACCGCGTCGGGCGAATTTGCCGTGGCCGAGGCCGAGATCCAGTCGATCGTCGAGAGCATTGCCGGTGAAGCGGACAAGAAGAAAGCCGAACAACTCCGCGCCCGGCTGGCTGGCCTTGTTGCCGAGGCCTTCGATCTCCGCCAGAAACTCCAGCGGGCGGAACTGGCCCTGCTCAAGGAACGCGTCGGGATCATCGAATCGCGGCTCGGCCAACGGGAAGCGCTGCGTGACGAGATCATCAAGCGACGGGTGAAGTCGCTGTTGGCGGGCGGGATGCCGAGTGGCGGAGAGAGCACAGTTGCCCCCAAGGGTCTCAGCCACGGCATGGTGTCCATGGGATTCCGCAATCAACCTTGGGCCGACGTGCTCGAGTGGCTCGCAGGTGTTCTCGGAGCCAAGTTGCAGGTGGACGACACAATGCCGGAGGGAACGTTCGACTACACCTCGCCGAAAGCTATGAGTCTTGAGGAAGCCAGAGAGATCATCCGGGCCGCGCTGAGACCGAAAGGCTATGTCATCAATGAGCACGATGACGGCAAGACTCATTTGCTTTTGGTGTCTCTTTCGTACGAAGAATGGTGGCGCCGCCGGGCCGTCGAAGCTCAGGAGGAAGTTGCCAAGTGGCGGCTCGCGCTCGAAGACGAGGAGTCGAAGAACGATGCGGGCTACAGAGCCGCGTTAGAGACACGCTTGCAGGCCGCGCAGAACGCCCTTGCCACCTTGCAGAGTATTGTAGCCCAGGAATTGTCGAACAAGACTGCCGGCTATCAGAAGGCCGAGAGTTCGTTGCAGGCGGCCCGGCAGTCATGGGAGGATCTCAAGAAACTCCGCGCGAAAGGCCATGTGACGCAGGAAGAAGTCGACGCGGCGGAGAAACATCTCCAGCGTTTGAATGAAACGTTCGAGTCTGCCCGTGCCGTCCTGGAGGCCCTCCGCGAGGCGGCGGAAACCGCCGGGCTCTCACCCGCGGCCATCAAGAAGGCGGAGGCGGCCGCGGAAGATATCGCCCGGCAGTCTCGCGAAGAACCCTCCGGAACTCCACAGAAAAACACGTTGCAGGGCGCCGCTTCTCAAGTTTCAGAAACATCGATCGCGACCCGTCCTGCCTTGACCGGCACCGCCCTGCCGCTCCGCAGCCCCGAGGAGTTCGCCCTCGCCGCCAGGGAAGCGGTCGTGGAACTCCGGCGGGCGTCCACGATGAAAGTGCGGGAGCGTCGAGAAAACGAAGACCCGGCCGAGTACGAGAAATTCGTCGCGTCACAAAGAAAAGACCCTCTGGCATGGGCGCAACGGCGGCTTAACCTGGTTCGCGAAGAATTTGCCGCACAGGTCCATTTACTCGAGCTCGAAGTTCGCACTACTGAAGCCGCCGCCGCGACCGCTCAGGAAGAACTCCAACGCCTCACCAGTCTATTCAAGAGCGGCGCCGCACCGGCATCCGAAGTCAGCGACGCCAAACTCAAGGCCGAACAGGCAAGCGTGCGTCTGGAACAGGCCAAGACGCTGCTCCAATTGTACCTCAAGGCGGGTGAGAACCCCGATCTGAAGGGTTCGGATTCGGCACCGGTGGGGAAAGAAGCGAAAGAACCACCAGCGACGTCTGAAGGGACCTCGTTGCCGCCGCAACGGACCGTTGCAGCCGCAGCCGCCCCCGCCTCCAGATTGGCCCTCCGCACGCCTGAAGAGTTCCAGCGAATGACGAACGAAGCGCGCGACGATATAACAAGGTTCCAGAACGCCATTGAGCAAGGAAGAACGCTTCGCCCGGAATGGAAGAAGGAAGATCTGCCGCGACTCGAATCATCGCTCCGCGACGTGGAAACGAAGCTCACTTCAGCCCGCCAACGCCTCGAACTCATTCAGGCCGAATATGCAGCCCAGATCCGGTTACTCGAGAACGAACTCGCGAGCGCCAAGTCACGGTTGAGTTTTGCTCAACAAGCAGTGTACCGGGATGCTCGGACCGGTGCAGAGCGGACCAAGATGGCGCAGGATCGCGAGCAAGCCAAGTCGCAGTGCGAGCAGGCGCAAATCCTGCTCGACCTTTACCGGAAGGCCGGCGAGAAGGCGGATCTCAATCCCAACGACGCGAACCCCCTGAAGGACTCGTCCAAGAGCAACGACGCCCCAGCCGATACCGCGCCGCTGCCGAAAGCTCAAACGGTTCCAAACGGCGCAAGCGACGGTAAGATAAAATCCTCGCAGTAGGATACGCCCGCACCCTCCCGAAGCGTAAGCGAGGCAAGATGTTGCCCGTCAAGTTACGATTCGACCGGCAAGCTCCCGATCAAGGCCCCGCGTTCCGCCCTCAATCCCCGCAACCCGCGATCCGTCTTCAGCCCCCGCAGGGGGCGATACCTCCCGGCTACGGGCGTGAGCCCATGGAATTGCGGGCAGAAAGCCTCTCCAACCCGCGCAGCCGGCGACACGAAGCCGCAACACATCCGTCCGTAGCGAATGGAGTCGACAGGCCACGCTACGCCCATTCCAATCACTCAACTCCTCGCCCCCCTCTTGGCGAACCCCACCCCCTCAAGAAACTCGCCCAAATGTTCAAAAAAGATATGTACACCCGTACATTTTTCGGTATACTGTACAAAACATCATGTATCCTGATTCACTTCCTGTCGGGCGCCGCACGGTTCCTTGAAGTGCCGTCGCGCCCCCAATTCCAGAAACCGTGCCGCGCCCGCTACCTACCCCACGCAATCTCCGTCTTCTTCAAACCACCCGAACCCCTCTCGTGGGGAGAAAGTACCCAAAAGAGAAAAATCACGCATCAATGGCAACAATGACAACAATGGTCACACAAACGACCATCGAACCTCAATCTCAACCGCCCCCCGGTCGAATCAGTCCCACCAGGGGACTGTCCCGATTTTTGTGGCAGGATGCCGCAAAAATGGGACTGTCCCCTTCCGCCCGATCACGAGCACAAGATTCCGTACACGCTCCCACCAGCGGCAACCCGGTCCTACGGCCCTTCGACGGCGATCGTCCCCACGCGATACCGCCGCTGCCCGTCGTCCCCCTCCAACGGAAGGGCGATCCGCGGCGTACCGTCGAGCTGGCCCACGGAGACGAACACGTCGTACGTTCCCGCCGCGGCCGCCCGCTGGAACTTCCGCGGGCCGTCGTCGTAGATCTCGGCCATCCGGAACGTCCGGCGCAACTCTCGCGTCGGGGCCGCCTCCGGCGGGCCGACCTCCAGGTCGCGAAGATCGACGTCGTCGACCACATGGACGGAGACGATCCCGCCTTTGTCATCCTTGAACGTCAAGGCCATGGAGCCGCCGGGATAGCAGGGCGCCACGCCCGCGTTGGCCCAGACTGCCCGGACGTCGAACGGTTCGCCCAGCCGGATCGTCTTGGGCCACGAGATCTCCCGCGGTTGCAGCCGATAGCCCAGCCGGCGGTTGATCCGGTCGATCACCTCGCGGTTCTTCTCCAGGAACTCGTGAGGCCACCAATGGATCGACATGTAGGCCGCGTGGTAGTCTTCGACCGACCGCACCAACAACTGGCCGTCGCCCCAGGCCTTCTTGGCGACCGAGGGGCCGTAGTGTTCGTGTTCGAGCACCACCGGCAGCTTGGGCCAGAAGGACTGGGCCAGTTCCGCATGGAACCACGAGTTGGGCGGCGGCTGCACACAGATGCTGTCGTCCCGCAGCGTCACGCCGTGGGCCAGCATATAGTCGGTGAGCGGATGACTCGCCACGCGATTGCCCGGCCCGATGTAGTCGTCGCTGACCGCCAGCAGCGTCTTCTTGAAATGCTTCAGATAGAGGTCGATGTGCTGCCGGCGCACCGCGTCGTCGACTTCGAGCTTCGTGCTCGCCCAGCAGTGCCCCTCGCCCCAGACGCCGAACGATCCCACGTCGATGAAGGCCACATTCGGGTTCCCGTCGTATCGCCGGGCGAATTCGGCGAGAAACCGGTCGAGCTTCTCCAGAAAGACGGGATCGCCGTAGTCCGGCTCCCAGAAGGGCCCGTCCGGATCGACGCCCTTGCCGACCACGAAGTTAAGCCCCTTGGCCCCGGCCTCCTCGACCCACTTGGGCGTAGCATAGCGCATCCAACTCTCCGAGCAACTCACCCGAAAGGCCACTCGCTTGCCGTTGCTGATCCACCGCTGCGCCGGCGTGTCGACGACCGACCAGTCGAACCGCCCCTCCTCGGGCTCGAGAAACGACCACGGCAGCCGCAGGTAGACGGTCGACAGGCCGGGGAAATCGTCGAGCGTGTCGGACGGTTCGAGCTTCGAGCCGTAGTTGGCGATGATGTTCGAGTAGAAGTGCATCGTCCAGCCCATGTCGGGATTGATGAGGGCCTGGCCGTTGTCGTGGGGCGTGATCGTGACCCGTTCCGGCTCCTGGGCGTTGGCGAAAGTGGTGAGCAACGCGCCCAATAGGAGCCCTGCAACGGCGCTGCATGACTGTTGACGACTATTCACGGCTGAACTCCTTTCGGTTCTGAACTTTCAGAGTAACTCGCGGGCAAGTAGGACGCTACTCAACGAACACAGAAAGCCGAGAGACGCTGCACATCATGAAGGGACCGTTCGTTGTCGAGTGATTCTCCGAGAATTCTGCCGCAATCCCCACACTCCCGCTATCCTCACGGCTCGGCACCCGTAACGTTCCAGCAGAGCGACTCGTGCTCCTCGGGGTGCTCTCCGGACCAGGCTTTCAGCGGCCAATGACGGCAGTTGGGTATCACTTACTTCGCCTCATCCGCCCACAGCTTCCCGATCGCTTCCACCGTCCGATCGACCAGCACCTGGGCCCCTTCCGGGCCGACCAGATTGTGAGTAATCTCAGCACTGTAACCGCCCGCCGTGATCGCCCGGGGCGTCGGCACGTAGTAGGCGAAGTCCATCGCGGCGGCCAGTTGGATCAGGATCGTCTGCGGGGCCGGGCTGCGGCCCTGAATCTGCACCCCGTAGTCCAGGTAGAGCTCGTATGGATTGGTCGCGATCGCCACGTCTCCCAGCCGCATCACGTGCATCTCGACCGCATTGACCGGATCACGCACAAGTCGCACGATACGAGAATCGCCTGGTCCAGCACCTTCTCGCCGTCGCGGCTCTCCAACGCCAGCACGTTGGCCGTGCAGCGGCTGAGAATCCCCTCCGAAACTCGCACGGTCTTCATGCCCGTCAGCGGCACGGGCCGGTCCGGCGTGATGTCGGCGGCGGCCGTGCCGATCAGAAGTTCGGCTCCGTGGGTACGACCGCACGAAAAGACAGAGACGACCATAATGCCGATACAGAAAGTCGATCTGACTGAATTCACGGCGCGGTACTCCTATGTCTGCCTGCACTCGTTTAACCGGCTGCCGTAGGCGAGGCCGAAACAAAACTAGTTTAACGCCCAGCCGCAGGCGCCGGCTGCAGCAGATCGTCTTTGCCATGGGAGCCGGCGCCTGCGGCTGGGCGTTAAACGATTCTCCTTCGTCTGCGGCTGCCGGTCAAACGAGTCGATGATGCGAAAGTATCTACGGCTACTCCATAACTCGCGGGCGTGGATTTTCGAACCTGCCTACAGGGCGCACGTTGGCCCCCTTGCGATCCGTCTCGCCCAGGTCGACGCGAGCCCGGTCCAGAAGTCGCTCCAGCCGTGTCACCACGTCAGCCCGCGCGCCGGCAAGATTCTTCGTTTCTCGGAGATCATCCACCAGGTTGTAGAGTTGCAGCGTGCCTGCTTCGCCCTTCTTGCCGGATTGCGGCAGGTAGAGCTTCCACGGTCCGCTGCGGACGGCCTGGATCTGGTTGACGTAGTAGTAGAAGAACGCCCCGGTCGGCGACGTCGCACCGGGCTCGGCGAACATGAGCGGGCGGATGTCGTGACCGTCGATGACCCGGTCCGTCGGCAGGTCGGCACCGGCAAGCCGGCCCAACGTCGGCAGCATGTCCATCAAGGTGACGACCTCTCTGCAAACGGTTCCCGCTGGAATCCGGCCCGGCCAGCGGGCGATGAGCGGGACTCGCATCCCGCCCTCGGCCACGCTGTAGGCGTTCCCCTTGAGCGGCAGGTTGGACCCGCCGCGCCGATCGGGAGCAGGGGCCCCGTTGTCGTTCGTCCAGATCACCAACGTGTTTTCGTCGAGATCCAGCCGCTTGAGGGCGTCGAGGATCTCGCCGGTGGACCAGTCGAGTTCCTCGACCGAGTCGCCCCAGGGGCCGTTGGCGCTTTTGCCGCGAAACGCTTCGCTGGCAAACGGTGACGCCGTGCTTCCCGGCATGGCGTGGGGCAGGTAGATGAAAAACGGACCTTCACGATGTTCTTCGATGAAACGGATCGTTTGCTCCGTGTAACGCTTCGTCAGCAGGTTGCGATCGACCGGCGCGTCGATCACCTTCTCGTTTTCCATCAGCGGCAGCGGCGGCCACTCGGGCCGGTTCTTCCCAGCAACCATGTCGTCGCTATAGGGAATGCCCAAGTAGTAGTCGAAACCCTGTTGCGTCGGCAGGAACGGCGTCTGGTCGCCCAGATGCCACTTGCCGATGCAGGCCGTGGCGTAGCCTTGCCCCTTGAGGAGTTCAGCGATCGTGATCTCCTTCGGATTCAAGCCGTTCTGCGAGACCGGTCGCAGCACGAGCCCGTCGGGATCGGTGTTATCCAGCCCGACGCGTCGCGGATAACAGCCCGTCATCAGGGCCGCACGCGAGGGTGTGCAGACCGCCGCAGCCGCATAGCAGTCGGTGAACTTCATCCCCTCGGTTGCCATGCGGTCGATCCGCGGCGTACGCTGCTTCGCCTCGGGATTGAAACAACCGACGTCGCCATAACCGAGGTTGTCGCAGAGAATCAGAATGACGTTGGGACGCGACGGCTCGGAACCGAAGGCGGCCGGCGTCCCGGACCGCCATACCGCGCACATAATCATCACGACGGAAACGGCAACGGCCGTCGGGTTTCGGTCGTTCATTGGTTCTACCCTCCGACGACTTAGTTGGACAGCGCCACTTTGGTGCAGTCCGAGAACCTGAACCCGTTCGAGTGCAGTCGTTTAACGCCCAGCCGCAGGCGCCGGCCGCACTACGGAAGCCGGCGCCTTCGGCTGGGCGTTAAACGAGCAACCCTCAGGAAGTTGCGATTCCTAGCGACTGCTCAAAGTGGCGCTGTCCAATTAGAGTCCCAGGCGATAGCGTTTGGCACGTTCGACAACAGCCGGATCTTCGCTGATCTTGGCCACCTTATCAAGGATCGGGCCAAACTGTCCCATATTGGGGTGCCGCAGGAATCGGTGATGGGCCAGTTCCACGATCGCACCGCAGGCGGCCTGGGCCAACTGCGGATCGTCGAGCAGTGGAGCGACCCAATTCACGGCCTCCAAGGTCCGCACGGTCGACGCCCGTTCGATCGCCAGCCGCTTCTCGCTCACCCCGTCGGCCAGTTGGAAGGCGTTCTGGAGCATGGCCAGGGTCTCGGCCTCCGGGCGATCGCTCTTCAGCGACACGACCCGAATGTAGGCGCGAAGCGCCCAAAGGCGATGGGCGCGGTCTTGCGAATCGGTGGCCAGCTTGAGGAGCCGCCCGGCGACCTCGGCATTCGGCCAGTTGCAGAGCGCCCTGACGGCCGCTTCACGCACGGCCGGATCTGAATCCTTGAGCGATTCATCGATTGCCGCCAACGCCTTGGCGCCTCCGAGCCGGCCCAGCACCGGCAGGTACTTGGGCGATTCCGCCCGATCGACCTTCGCCAGCGCGGCGAGCACCAACTCGGAGCGATCCGCTCCAGCCGGGAGCTTATCGCAAACGAGCAGGATCGTCTTTTCCACTTCGTCGCGATGCTTGCCCGCCTCGCTTCGGAGCAACAGCTTGACGAGCCGCGGGATGTCGGTCTTATCGGGGTCGGCAATGCCTCGCAATCCCTCCAACGCCGGTCCGTAGACCTCTGGATCCGTATTGGCAGCGATCTCGACGAGCGGATCGATGGCATCATAACACTTGAGGTCGATCAGAACGGCGATCACCGGTACGCGCACTGCGGGACGGCCCTGCAATGCTTCGAGCAGTGCCTTGGTAACCTCCGGACGGGGCAGTGCGGCCAGAGCCGCTTGCGCCGCCGTGGTCACTTCACCGCCGGCCGCGAGCGTGTCGATGAGTACGGGGATTGCCGAAGCATCGCCGATCATTCCCAGGCAACGAATCCCGGCCTGTTTCAGTTCGACCTTCGGCGATTCGACCAGCGACATCACCAGGGGCAGGACGTCGGCCCCACGCCTGGCGGCGGCAAGCTCGATAACGGCCAGTTTGCTTGCATCGGGCAAGTCGGCCAATTGGGCGAGCAGTTGGTCGAGTTGTTCGTCAGACAGCTTCTGAAGGTGCCCCGCAGCGATCCGCCGCCGATCCTCATCGTCGCTGGAGAACCACTGGAGCACTGTCGCTTCAGCCTTCGCACCCTGGAGCCTGAGCAAGCCTTCGATCGCTGCTCGTCGCGTCGCGGCCGGTTGACCCTGCCGGCTCAACTTCGTGTAGATCTCTTCCGCCTGTTGTCCGGCGGCAGCATGCCTCAACAGGGCGACGGCGAGCACCTGGGGAGTTGGTGCGCCGGCTTTTTCTGCCCGGTTGAGCAAGAACTGCCTTGCGGTACCCTCCGCAATACTCCCAAGGGCTCGGATTGCCGCCGTTGCGACCTGTGGATCAGCCGAATCGGCCAACGTCTTCAGGACAGCGACCGACGCGGCGTCGTTGCGTTTGGCCACCGAGCCGATGACGCCCAGCAGGTGTTCGCCTTGCGATTTGCCGAGCGCATCACGAAGCGCCGCGGTCGCCTCGGCGCCCGGAATCGATTCCAACGCGTAGCGTGCCATTTCCGCGGTCTCGGGTTGCGCTAACAGTTGAGACAGCAGGGGTACCTGGGCGGCCGTGCCGACCTGCCGGAGTTGCAGGCAGATATACTGCTTGGCGGCGAGCGTGGTGTCGTTCTTGTCGAGAAGATCGGCCAGCCTGGCGGCGCAGGCCGCACGGGTCTTGGGCGTCTTCATGGCCGCGATCGTCTCGCGATCAATCGTGAGCAAGGCCGCCATATCCTGGCCGGACTCGTACTTCGGCAACACCTTCCAGGCTTCTTCGGAAGGGACTTCGGCCGCCTGCAATCCCGACGAAACCGTCGCAAGTGCAGCCAGCACGACCAGCAGAACCATTTTGTAGGTCTTGAACATCGGTATTTCTGACTTCGGATCTGTTACGGATTTCGTATTGCGTGCTTTCGCGGTTTGATGCGTCGACGCGCACTGCTTACACAATCCATGGACTCCGCGCCGCCCGCGTGAGCATCGAATTGGCTTCGTCGTCGCCGACGAACCTATCCTGGGTAGGATCCCACTTCACCTTGCGTCCCAGCCGCAGGGCAACATCGGCCACATTACCGATCGTACTGGCGGCATGGCCTTCCTCCACCGGGGAGACGGGATCCTGGCGGGTTCGCATGCATCGGAACAGATCGGCCGTGTGCGACGTGTACGGATTGTCATCCGCAGGACTGGCGTGCAGAGGCTTGTCGTCGCCTTTGAGTTTCACGTCCAGGAGGGAAGCCGGTTCCGCCCAAATCCCTTTGCGGTTCACGTGCACCCAACCCTCGTCGCCCTCAAACTTGCAGCCTTGCGGGACTGGGTTGTCCGTGTTGGTATACTTCATCTTCAGCCCGCTGGCCCAGGTGAGTTCCGTCTGCCAGGAGATCCAGGTGTCGGTCATCCCCTCGTCGGGCAACACGCCGGTTCCTTCGATTTCAAAGGGCTTCTCGAACACCTCGGGGCACCCCCAACCGGCAATGTCCAGATGATGCACTCCCCAGTTGGTGATGAAGCCCGCACAGTAGTGCGAGATCATGTACATGGCCAGCCATTCGCAGCGCTTCTTGTCGAAGGGGATGAAAGGCGCCGGCCCGCTCCACATGTTGTAGTCGAAGCCCTCGGGCGGATCGCAGGGCGGTTCCACCGGATATGACCTGCCGCCCGGGGCCCCTACGTAGATCGTGTGGACCTTGCCCAGGTAGCCGTTGCGGGCCAATTCGCAAGCGTGGCGGAACTTCGGATCGCTCCGCTGCTGCGTGCCGGTCTGGAACACGCAGCCATACTGGCGCACGGCGTCCCGAACCTTGATGCCGTCGCCGATCCAGCGCGTGACGGGTTTTTCGCCGTACATATCCTTGCCGGCTTCGATCGTCCGGCTGTAGACGACAGCGTGCCAGTGATCGGGCACGCAGCCCCAGATCACGTCGATATCGTCCCGTGCGAGCACATCGCGAAAATCGCCGTAGATCTTGCAGCCCTGATAGGACTCGCGTCCCAGCCGCTCGGCGTAGTGGGCTTCAACCTGGCCTTGGGCCAACACGGCGCGGTCTCTGCGGCATTCGGCGATGGCCACGACCTGGTGGTCGGGCAGAGGAAACATGGCGCGCAGCGAACTGCTGCCGCGGTTGCCTACGCCGAACATCCCGATCGTGATCCGATCGCTGGGCGGCAACTCGCCGTTCTTGCCCAGCGCAGAGCCCGGCACTATCCAGGGGCTTGCCGCAAGTGCGGCGGCACCGGCCAGAAATCGCCGGCGCCCGAGACGTCGATCGGTCTTTTTCCGCAAGTCCACGTTCATAGGAGACTCCCTTATGGTCGCTGTTCGCTGCGCGAACAAGTGCTTTTTTCTTCCGTGTTCACAGAGAACCGCGACGGTCTGTTTGTTCGCGGAGCGAACAACAACAACATTACTTCCCGTCTGTCCACATTGAGTCGATCAATTCCACGGTCTTGTCCACCAGCACCTGGCCGCCTTCCGGGCCGACGTGATTACTGTGTACGATGGCACTATAGTGCCCTCCTTTCACGGCCCGGGCGGTCGGCAAATAGGTGCCGGGGCCTGCAAGCTGGACGACGAACGTCTGCTCGGCCTTGCTCCGGCCCTTGATCTGAATCCCAAAATCAGTGAAAAGTTCGAATTGGTTCGTGCAGACCACGGCATCGCCGATCCGCACCGCATGGATTTCCGTCTCCTGCATCGGATTGGGATCGGTCTTCTGCCGTTCGAAACGATCGACCGTGGCCTGGTACCACTTCATCCGGCGATTCTCACTGTCGGCGGCCTTGGGATCCTTCGCTATCTTGGCGACGGCCGCGTCGACACCGGCCTTGGCTTCTGCATATTCTGCCTCGGTCACCAGCCGCATCGGCAGCGCCACGGTTTCGGCCTTGTGGACCAGCGGGACGTCGGTGTGGCGATCGTCTCTGACGGCCGCCCAGGCGTCGTCAACCGCCGCGGTGATGCGTCGCGCGATTTCGTTCAGGCGGTCCAGTCCCCGCAGCTCGCGCATGCGTTCCTCGGCCGTCTTGCGATACATCAAGTGAGGCGATTGATCGCCGGCCGCACCGCACAGGCCGATCACGCAGAGACCTTTGCCGTATCGCTCCTGGAGCGCCGCTCGCACCGGGTGCCAGTAGTCGGCATTGACGGCGCGGCGCGATTCGACCTCCTGACTGGGGCACGATACGTTGACGATCGCAGCCAGAGGGCTGTCGCCGTCGGTCCAGAAGAACATCGTCCCGATGTCGTGGTCTTCATAGCCCTCCAGTCCCCGGAACTCGGGGCCGTTGGTCGGGCCGTACATCCGGGCCGATCCGTCGGCATACACGGCCCGCCGGTTGTAGGCGACCACGGCATGGCTGAGCCCCCAGGCAACACTCCCGGGTTTGCGGGCCTTCCACGCTTTCGCAATCGCCTCGGCGATCCGTTCCGCAAAGAACGAACGATACTCTTCCACCTGGGTGACGCCTTCCTTGGGAAGAATCCAGTTTCCCAGCCGCAGTTCCGGCGCCGTGTGCGTGTGCGTTGCGGCAAGGAAGATCTTCTGCGTATCCAGGTCGGGCAGCCGCTTCGCCGTCTCCTGGCGGACCATCTCCAGCACATCGCTCGGAATGACGACAACGTCGCAGGAAACAACCACGGCCGAATCGATCGATCGGTCGCCGTCGCGCGTTTCGATCGCAACGACATTTGCCGTGACCGGACTTTCCACTCCGGTCGATATCCGTATGTGGAACTGGCCCGACAACGCCGCGGGCTTCTCCGGAGTAATGTCGGTGGCCGCCGCCCCGACATACAACTGGCCTCCCCAGGCGACGGGCGACAAGAACGCAAGAACGATTCCTGTGCCGAGTGCCGTCAACGATCGCCAGAACATGACAGGAGTCTCCTTGGTTGTAGTTCAGAGTTCCCTCAAACCAGTTTTCCCAGATGCTCCAGACTTCGCGCAGCCTGGTCCGGAGTCCCACATTCGACGCTGAATACGATATCTCGCGGGCACTTGTCCTGCACGGTCTTCACGATGCGGTCCCAGTCCAGCACGCCGTGGCCGCACGCACAGCCGACCGGCGTCCCCGACACCTTGCCTCGCTCGGCATCGGAATGCTCCACCGAGATATCTTTGGCATGAAGGTGAACCAATCGTTCGGCCACTCGATCGAGCCAAGCGTACACGTCCTGCCCGGCAAGGTAGGCGTTCCCTGTATCCAGATTGATCCCGATCGAGGGAGAACGAACCAGGTTGTAGATCCGGTCCAGGCCATCGGGTGTCTTCGAATACTGCGCGTGGGGTTCCAGGCCGATCTTGACGCCGCGCCGCTCGGCCACGAAGGCAGCTTCCTGCAAAGTGTACTTGATGAGGACGAAATCCTCTTCCTCCGTGGTCCACTTTGCCTTGATCCCTTCGTCGGTATTGATCACGGGCACGCCAATCTCCGCCGCCACGCGAACCGCCAGCTTGATGTACTCACCGTGTACGTCGGGACGCCCCAGCGGCCCATGGCTCTGCAACCCCGAGATCTTCAGCCCCGCCGCATCGCAGGCCTCTTTGATGCGGAACGGGTCGTCGAACATCGAGACCGTATGAAAATACCCGGCCTCGCTCATCAGTTCGCGACCGAAATGGATCATCGGCTCGAACCACTTGTAACCCATCTTCGCGGCCTGCTCGACGGCCCACTCGAAAGGCTTATCGCTGCTCCGCGAGAACTCCGCATTCAAACCGACAGAAACTGCACCCATTTCCGCGCTCCTTTCGCATCTGGACAGGGTCTCGGACCGTATGTCACGACAGTCAGCACTTTCCCGGAATTTTCGACACTCCGCTAGTGGAATGCAATTGCGAAATATCGCAAGTTACTTGCAACTTTGGCCAGGCCAAGTGGGTGACGCCTGCCGGGTGTCACAAGTGGGTGACGCCTGCCGAGCGTCACAATCGCCTCTTCAGTGAGGCAACCATGTGGGAAGTCAACTGGACGCCGAAGATGCCGCTCGAATGGGCCCCGCACCAGTCGCACCCGGCAGGCGCGACCCACGGTGGGTGACTCCCGCCGAGTGTCACTATCGCCTCTTCGATGAGGCAACCATGTGGGAAGTCAACTGGACGCCGAAGATTCCGCTCGAATGGGCCCCACACCAGTCGCGCCCGGCAGGCGCGACCCACCATTTATCGGGCCCCCAGCCGATAGCGTCCCGGCGTCTGGCCAATCGCACGCTGAAACACGGCGTTCATGTACTGGGCCGTGGCGAACCCTGCACGCCGGGCAATCTCTTCCACGGGCAGATTGGTGGTCACCAGGAGTTGCTGCGCCGCGTTCAACTGACTTCGCTGGATCTCCTCATGGACCGTCCGCCCGACCACCCGGCGAAAACGAGCATCGAGGGTCGAACGAGAGACGCCCGACGCTCTCGCCACATCGGCAACCTGAATCCCCTCGACGGCGTGCTGCCGGATGTAGGCCAACGCCGTGGAGGCAACGACGTCTTCCGTGGCCACCAGGTCGGTCGACTGACGCGTGATGACTCCGACCGGATCGACGACGAGATGCTCGTTCCGGCGGATCTGACGGTTCATCAACGCGTTCAGCAATTCGGCAGCCCGGTAGCCGATTTCCTCCGTTCCCTGTACGATGCTCGTGAGTGGTGGGTGGGCCAGGTTGCAGATCAGCTCGTCGTTGTCGACGCCGATCACCGCGATGTCCTCCGGCACGCGTATTTCCAATCTGCGGCAGGCCTCCAGCACGTGTCGAGCTCGGGCGTCGTTGGCCGCCATCAGTCCGAGGGGTTTTGGCAACTCCGCCAGCCAGGCGGCCAGTTCCTCCTGCAGTTGCTCCCAACTATGCGAGGCGTTGATGCGCCCGGAATACACAGAGCATTCGTAGCCGGTCTCACGGAGATGCTGGACGAACGCCTCGCGTCGGTGGAGATTCCAGGGATCGATGGTCCGCCCCGGCACACCGCAGTAGGCGAAGTGCTGCAATCCGCGTTCGATCAGGTGGTTTGCGGCCAGGACGGCGATCTGCCGATTGTTCGTGCTGACGGTGGCGATATTGAGTTCGCACGAACAGTCGTCGCGGATGGCCCCCACCCCCACGGCCGGGATCTCCAGCCCCACGAGCCGTTTCGGAATCCGAGGATCGTCCAGATCGGCGATTACCCCGTTGAAATGCCCGTGGTGAAAATCGGGAATCTTGGCCTGGGGATCGTCTTCGAGAAACACGCTCCAGTCGCCCGATTCGCGGACGAATCGCGTCACACCTTCGATCACCTTGCGATCGAAGCGCTTATTCAGACTCATGACCAGAGCAACGTGATTCATAGCACGAAGTACCTCATCCCTCAAACCACATAAAAGGGGTCAGGACTCTTTGTTTCTTGGAAGACCTGCGTATTCTCCCCAACGAACGTCACGTCGATAGGGTAAACAAAGAGTCCTGACCCCTTTTTCTCAGCCCGTTCCCAGCATGCCCCGCACCACGATGAGGTAGGTTGCCAACACCACGGCCAGCACGTACATCAGCCACTTCACGTCGCGTCCCTGCCCGGAAAGCAGCTTGACGACCGGATAGGAAATGAACCCCAGCGCCAGGCCGTCGGCGATCGAGGAGGTGAGCGGGATGGAAAGGAACGTGATGAACGCAGGAAGGGCCTCTGCCTCGTTCGACCACTCGATCTTCGTCACATTCCGCATCATCATGGCGCCTACGAGAACCAGGGCCGGGGCAGTGAGCGACGGATAGCTCCCCACCATCTGAATGAGTGGCGAGAAGAACAGCGCCAACAGGAACAACGACGCGGTCGTCAGAGCCGTGAGCCCTGTGCGGCCGCCTTGCTGTACCCCGGCGGCGCTCTCGATGAAACTCGTCACCGTGCTGGTGCCGCAGGCCGCACCGACCACTGTGCCGACAGCATCGGAGAGCAGGGCCTGCCGGGCACGAGGGATCTGGCCGTCCTTGACCAATCCGGCCTGCTCGCAGACACCGAGCAGTGTTCCCAGTGTGTCGAACAAGTCGAGGAACAGAAAGACCAGGATGAACGGAATCATCGGCCCGGCAACGGCCAACGAAAGGTTCATCTTCAGGAAGGTCGGCGCCATCGTGGGCGGCGTGGACACAACGGCAGTTGCCGGCGTGAAGAAGGTCATCAGCTTCGACTGGGTCACGAGTTCCGACCCGGCGACAACCGCGGGTAGGTGGGGAATCAGCCACTTCAGCCCGAGTGCGAACAGCGTGGTCGCCAGGATGCCCAGGACGATCGAGCCCCGAACGCGCCTGGCGTAGAGACCCGCCGTCAACAACAGACCGAAGGCAAAAACGAGCACGTCCGGGGCCGCTACCTGCGGATTGAGTTTGACCAATTGTCCCTGTCCGGCCACGATCACACTCGCCCCTTGAAAGCCGATGAAAGCGATGAACAGGCCGATTCCGACGGCGATGGCGTTCCTCATGCTCGGGCTGATCACGTTGAGGATCGCTTGACGTATCCCAAGCAAGGAAAGAGCAAGGAACAGGACACCGGCAACAAAGGTCACTCCGAGGGCAACCTGCCAGGGAGCGACCTCGCCCGCCTGTAGTGCGCCGGACGCCACGCGCGCGTCGATCAAGGCCGACGCTGCCGGAATGACCGAGAGGGCGAAAATGAAGTTCTCTCCCATTCCCGGCGCCTGGGCGATCGGGAACCGGGCGTAGAGTCCCATCACGGCCGTGGCGATCGCGGCGGCGACGCAGGTGGCGACCAGGACAGCGTCACCGTCCATCCCGTTGGGGTTTCCCAAAGCGTCCCTGGTGAGCACCATCGGCTGAAGGAAGATGATGTAGGCCATGGTCAAGAACGTCGTCACCCCAGCCAGAAGCTCCGTGGTAATCGTCGTCCCGTTCTCACGAAGTCGGAAGATCCGGTCAAACATGTTGTTTCCATTCCTCCCTTGAGCTGAGTGCGCGTCGCAACCCGTCTCTCACCGAGACCAGATGGTCGCGCGCCGATGCAGAAAGATCAAGGGGCCGAGAAGCACGCACCCCGTTGGGTCAGACGGGCTCCGGCGCGCAGGGCTGAGCTGTGACCCGTTGCGACAGGACGCAACCTTGTCGCGCCGCCCAGGAGTATGCCCGACTCCCCCGCGCCATGCCCCCCCAATGAGTGGCGAAATTGTCTTTTCCTCCCCGCTCGCTTAACGTTACAGGTCTCACGTTTCCCTAGTGGCAGCATTCTCAACGCGTTCTTTCCCCAACGATCCAAGGACTACAGATCATGCGAAGTCGATTGTCGTTCCTCCTGTTCATGCTTGGCCTGCTCGTCGTTCCCGCGACGCTCTACGCGGATGGCACCGTCGCATTTCGCGGCGACTGGACCGGAAGATCCACTGCGACCAATCTGCCGACCACCTGGGACGGCGACAGCAATATTGTCTGGAAACAGAAGTTGCCCGGCCCCGGCACGTCGATTCCCATCGTCGTTGACGGTCGGATTTATCTGACCTGCTACTCGGGCTACGCCGAATCGACTGACGATCCCGGCAACAAGGAAGATCTGGTCCGTCACCTCGTCTGCCTCGATCGCGCATCCGGGAAGATCCTCAACACCAAGACGTTCAAGGCCACGATGCCCGAATCGGATTACTCGGGCAGCGACAATAACATGATGCACGGCTACGCATCGAGCACGCCGACCACCGACGGAGAACGGATCTACGTCTTCTTCGGCATCTCGGGCGTCTACTGCCTCGATCTCCAGGGCAACGAAATCTGGCACCAGGAGGTCGGCATGGAGACCGACCCCTGGGGCTCTGCCACCTCACCGCTACTCTGCAAAGACCTTGTGATTGTCAACGCCAGCATCGAGAGTAAATCGATGATCGCGCTGGACAAGATGAGCGGCAAGGAAGTCTGGCGGGTCGAAGGGATCAGCAAGTGTTGGGCCTCTCCCGTGCTGGTCAACACGGAGGAAGGCCGACAGGAAATCGTGCTCAACGAGCCCAAGAGACTGGCGGGCTACGATCCGGAAACCGGCAAGGAACTCTGGTACTGTGAAGGCATTCCGGACGGCTATATCTGCCCATCCGCCATTGCCGAGGGCAATGTCGTTTACGCCATCGGCGGGCGGAAGAACACAGCCATCGCCGTTCGCTCGGGCGGGCGAGGCGATGTGTCCGAAAGCCATGTCCTGTGGCGTACCGGCAAGGGTTCAAATGTCTCTTCACCCGTTCTTCTCGACGGCTACCTCTATTGGTTCCACGAGAAGAAGGGAGTCGCAATCTGCCTCAACGCTGCCAACGGCGAAGTCGTTTACGAAGAGCGACTCGAACCGCGGCCGGATCTGATTTACTCGTCGGTCCTTGCCGCCGACGGCAAACTCTTCGGTCTGTCGCAGCACAACGGCACCTACGTCCTGGCGGCGAAACCCGAATTCCAGCAGTTGGCGGTCAACAAGCTGGGCGACGATTCCAGCCGAGCGAACGCGTCGCCGATCGTTTCTGATGGCCAGATCCTGCTCCGCACCGACCAGGCGATCTATTGCATCGGCCAGTGAGCCTCGTCGTCCAGAAGCCCAGCGGCGTCGCACCTGGCCCCGTGCCGTGCGCAGGCTGCCTCCCGCAAGAAGAGCACTTGATCTCTTCTCACGGGCGTTTGCGCCGATCATAATGGGCGCTAATCACGAGACTCAATTGACAACCGGAGGGAGACATGGCCAGAAACGAAACGCGTCGTTTAAGCCGGCGAGGATTTTTGAAGAACGCCGCGGCCGCAGCCGGCGGCACGCTTGCAGTTCCTTATCTGATTCCTCGCGGCGTTCTCGCTTCCGAAGACAAACTCGGGGCGAATGACCGTATCGGCATCGGCGGCATCGGCATCGGCCGACAGGGTTCGGGGGTGTTCCGGAATTGCGTGAAGTCGAAACACGGCCAGGCCATCGCCATCGCCGACGTCAACGCCGCCACGGCCGCCAAACACCGCAAGGACTACAAGATCCAGACCTACAACGACTATCACCAGTTGCTCGAACGCAAAGACGTCGACGCGATCGTTACGGCCACTCCCGACCACTGGCGAGCTCTCGTGACCATCCACGCCTGCCAGGCCGGCAAGGACGTCTATGCCGAAAAGCCTATGACCCTCACCATCCGCGAAGGCCGCCTGATGGTCCAGGCGGTTCGCAAGTATGAGCGGGTCTTCCAGACCGGCTGCCAACAACGATCGCAGAAAGAGAACCGCTTCGGCTGCGAATTGATTCGCAACGGCCGCTTGGGCAAGATTGAGATGGTCATCGGGCACAATTATCCCAGTCCCTGGGAGTGTGCCCTGCCGGCCCAGCCCGTGCCGGAGGGGTTGGACTGGGAACGCTGGTGCGGCCCGAATGAACTCGTCCCTTACAACAAAGACCTGTGCTTGCCCCGTGCGAATCCGGGATGGATTTCCTTCCGGCCTTACTCGGGCGGAGAAATGACCGGCTGGGGCGCCCACGGGCTCGACCAGATCCAGTGGGCACTGGGGATGGACGGAGCCGGTCCCGTCGAAATCTGGACCGAAGGGCCGAAATTCGACCCGCCCACCTACACCCAACCCGAATCGCGGGAACGGGGCGAGAAGATCTGTTCCAGTCCAATGGTCTTCTTCCGCTATGCCAACGGCATCACGGTTAAACTCGACAACGGCAACCCCGGCGGCGCCATCTTCATCGGCGAGAAAGGCAAGATCGAGATCTTCCGCGGCCGGGTCACCTCGAATCCTGCCGAATTGGTCGAAGAGCCAATCCGCGACGACGAAATCCACCTCTACAAGAGCGACAATCACACCGAGAACTGGCTCGAGTGCATCAAGTCGCGTGAAAGAACGGTGGCCGACGTGGAAATCGGACACAGTTCCACCACGCTCTGCCACCTGGGCAATATCGCCCGATGGGTCGGCCGGAAGTTGACATGGGACCCCGAAAAGGAGGTGTTCCCCGGCGACGACGAAGCCAACAGCCACCTGGATCGCCCGCGGCGCGAGGGATACGAGCTTCCCGAGACGGTGTGAGCAGGCAAGCGACGGGAGATTCCGTCAATCGGCGGTTTCGGATCGAAACGGCGGACAAGTGTCTTCACTGAAGACGGCATATCGGGTGCCGCACCTCTTCGCGTGATACATGGCGCGGTCGGCCGCATCCAATATGGCTGCGCTGTTGCGGTACTCGCCGCCGGATACCACGATTCCGACACTCGCCGATACGGTGACGGTCAACCCAGCTAGTTTGAACGGCTCGTCGATTCGATGCAGCAGTCGATCGGCGGCACTTGCCGCGCCAGCAGCATTCTCCACGTGATGCAGGATCGCCGTGAATTCGTCCCCCCCGTATCGGGCAACCAGATCGTCGGGACGCAGGTTCCGCCGCAAACGCCCGCTGATTTCGCACAGAACCTGGTCGCCAAGCCGGTGACCAAAAGTGTCGTTCACCGATTTGAAGCCGTTCAGGTCGAGAAAAAGTACGGCGAAACTGGCACTCCGGCCGTCGAGCAACGCCTGGAGATGGCGTTCGAAGAGCAAGCGATTCGGCAATCCTGTAAGCGGATCCTCACCACCCTCAGGGGGCAATTTCAAGATCGGGACAATACGAAGCACAAGGATTGCCGTCGTCTCCGGCGGCGAAACCAGCAATCTCCACCACACGGGAATGAGGTGACCGTCTCTGTGAAAAACCCGGGTCTCGGTGAACCCGGCTTCGTTTGCCGTCTGGTGAGAATCATATCCAGGCGACAAATCCCCCAAAGTGATGGACTGCCATTCCTCATTGGAGTAGCCCAACAGGGACTCGGCGGCACGGTTGGCGTAGGTGATTCGGCCGGTGCCGATGTCCGCGACGCAGATGGCATCTTCCGAGAGATCGATCAAGAGACGCACGGCAGGCCCCGAAGGGAAGTGATCAGGCGTTTGCGACCTATCGGAGCGGGTTCTCGCCGGCCCCGGAATCTGCCCTGAAGGGGTGGAGTTCTGTGATGAAGATCGATTCGAGTCACTTCGCATGGTTGTGCGTTTCTATTGCACCAAATGTCCTGCTGCTCGGTAGAACCGGACCTCTAAGAAAAACTGGCACAATCCGGCCAAGCTGCATGCAGGGCAGCTTGCTCGGGCGGGGCGGGCTCCATAGACTTCTGGCATTGGAGGCATCATTTTACGGCGGTGTGGGCCCTGACTCAAAGGGCTCGCGTGCGTCCTTCAATCCTTTACCGGCAGTGTCAGGTACATGGACCATGATGTGACACGGGATTGGATCCCATTAGCCCCTACCTCTATCAGCACATAACAAAGGACCGGCATATCCTGTTTTCCTGCAAGCGTTTGTGAAACCAATCCCGGCGGATTTTTCCGCAATGACGGCATGAGTCTCCTAATGCCAATATCCCTCAATTAGTTTGTGTACTTTATTCAGATTGCCTATACTAACATCCTGAGGGGCAGGAGAGGGCATGCGGTGAGGGCGATTTGTCGCCTGCGGATGGGTTCCCTTGGAAGCCGTCCAGCAGCCCCTAGCCGGGTGTGTTCTGCCGATTCTGCCCGCTCTGAGCTGACCTGTCCGGTTGCTTCTGGCAACCGAGTCTACCTTCACCCGACCCTGGTCCCCGCGTAACCTTCCACAACACACTTCCCACCCTCTTTCGTCCAAACATCTGCACCCCGATGATTGCTCTAAGATCCCTGTCTGGACTGTCGTGGCTACTTCGGCGTTCGCTGGCAGACATCTGTCCCAGCATCCTCGAATCTGAGGAGTTCCAACGCTTGCTTCAACGAGAACGTCGTCGTGCGGATCGCAACGGCGAGACGTTCTCGCTCATCATCATGGCTCCCCGCAATGCCCAGCATGGCAAGACACTTCTGCCGGAACTCACCCGCGTGCTGCAATCGCGTTTGCGGGCCACGGACGATGTCGGCCGGATTGACGAGGATCGGCTGGGCGTCTTGCTGCCCGACACGCCCAGTGCCGGGGCGTGGACAGTGGTGGATCACGTCGTTCATCTTCTCCCCAAGGACATCCTGTCGCCAATTTGCGAGGTTTACACCTATCCTTCCTTTGACGAGGGCGAAGAGGAACTCGGCAGCAGTCTGGACGATCGCGAGTTGGAAGGTGTTCCGGTTGGTGAAGGCAGTCTCCGGAGTGGCGACGTTGCTTTACCGGATGGGCGGCGAATGGAAACGTTGTTCGTGATTCCGCAGCCCGCCTGGAAACGGGGGATGGACGTCCTGGGGGCCTTGGTCGGCTTGGTACTGTTGTCACCGATTCTGGCGGCGGCCGCGATTGCCGTCAAGTTGACGTCGCCGGGCCCGGTCTTCTTCCGGCAACTCCGGCGCGGTCAAGGCGGAAGAGCGTTCACGCTCTACAAGTTCCGATCGATGATCGACGGCGCCGAGGCGATGCAGCCCGCACTGCGATGCCGGAACGAGCAGGACGGCCCGGCGTTCAAGATCAAGGCAGATCCTCGGATCACGCCGCTGGGAAGATTCCTCCGGCGAACGGGGCTGGACGAGTTTCCGCAACTCTGGAACGTGCTGAAGGGCGACATGACCCTGGTCGGTCCTCGACCCTTGCCGTGCCGCGAATCGGACACCTCGGAAACATGGCAGCGGCGGCGTCTCGACGCGAAACCCGGTTTGACCTGCATCTGGCAGTCGCGCGGACATGACAAGGTGTCGTTCGCGGAGTGGATGCGGATGGACATGCGTTACCTTGAGCGTCAGAACCTCTCGTTGGATGCGGGTTTGATCGCGAAAACGGTATTCATGGTTGTGAGGTGCAAGGCGTCGGGGTGAATTAAGTTGTCCAGGATCGACGGCGTTACGCTCGGTTTCCAGACAGCCCGGCCGACTCGGCAAAGGTGGACTTCCTATGAACGGTAATCGGCAATCGCGTCCGGAAGTTACACTCCGGGACATTCTGTTCGCGGTGTTCCGCCACAGGAAGAAAGCTGCCGCGTTCTTCCTCTTCGTCATGACGGCAACGATCGTCATTACTTTTCTGACTCCCAGGACTTATCTATCCAAGTCCAAGCTGTTCGTGCGTCTCGGACGCGAAAACGCGATGCTCGATTCGGCGGCCACCTTGGGCAACAATCCGGTCGTCGCCGTGCCCTCGTCGCGGGAAAGCGAAATCAACTCGGTCGCCGAGATGCTGGCAAGCCGGGCGATCCTGGAGCGGGTGGTCGACGAACTCGGTCCAGAGACCGTCCTGGACGATCGGACGCAGGGAATGTCAGAGCAGTCGGCGAGAGAGGGCGGAGTCGCTCAATGGCTGCAGGAAACCGGCAACCAAGCACGCAATTGGGCTTCCGGCGTCGTCGATTCCCTGCGCAGCGCGGTCTCATCCTCCTCCCTCACTCCTCGCGATCAGGCCCTGGAACTACTTGTCAAGACGCTGACGGCGGAACCCGTCAGGAAATCGAACGTCGTCCTCGTCACTTACGAAGCCAGGCAACCCGAACTTGCCAAACAGGTCGTTGCGTCAGCGGTCAACGCGTATCTCGAGCAGCATGTCCGTTTGAATCGGACCCGAGGCACGCACGAGTTCTTTGCCGAGCACACGAAGCGTTTGGGAGACGAGTTGGAGCGGCTTGAGGGCGAGTTGGGGAACTTGAAGACAACCACCGGATTGACGTCGGTCGATGAGCAGCGGACGCAGATCGTTGCCCGGATCGGCCGTCTGGAGGATGAACTGCTCACCGCGCAGGCGGCACGAGTCGAGGCTGAAACGAAGGTGGCAGCCTTGCGGGCGAAGCTCGCCGAATTGCCGAAGGAACAGGTTTTGGAAACAAACACCGGGATCGGGAATCAGGGCACCGACCTGATTCGCGAGAAGTTCTTCGCCCTTCAGGTCGCGGAAAGGGAGGCCGCCTCGATCTATACGGCGAACCATCCGAAGTTGCAGATGGTCCGGGGGGAATTGGCGGAGGCCGCACGGATCATGGACGAGCAGGAACCGACGAGAACGGAGGTCAAGACCGCACCGGATGCTTCCTACGAGCAAACCCGCCTGGCCCTGATTGCCGAAGAGCCCCTGCTGGAGGCTCTTCAGGCGAAGACTGCGTCGCTGGAGAAGCAACTGGCAGATGTGCGAGGCTCTCTGGAGACGTTGAACGCCAACGAGATTCGCATCACTCACTTGAAGCGCGAGATTGATCTGTGCGAAGCCGACTACCGCAAGTATGCAGCGAACCTGGAAGAAGCGCGAATCGACCAGGCCATGGAGACGGAGCGGATGTCGAATATCAGCGTAGTCCAACCGGCAAGTTTCGAGCCGCGAGCCATTCGACCCCGGAGAGCATTGAATCTGGCTCTCGGACTGCTGGTGGCCGTGGGGGGAGCACTCGGCGTGGCCCTGTGCGCTGATTACCTGCAGCGGTCATCCTCCGTGCCAGGCTCCTCGGAAGACTCTCCAAAGCGGCCCGACGTGGCGGAAAGCCCGCGAAGAAGCATGGACGCCCCTGCGTTGGCCGGGAGAGGTTGACCAAGGTCGGTTTTGGGTGCAGAAATCGTCGAGACGGCCTCAAGGCATGCCCTCTTGAAGCTCGGGTTCTCGCGAGGAGTGTCCGCTGAACGACCAACGCGTACAAGAGTCTCGGTTCCCATGTCCCAAATAGTCGATCAGCCAACAGGAACACATAGCGGCAACGGCGGGGAAATACTGTTTGCCCCCCCCACGCGTTTTGCCCTTGCTGCGCGGTGGTTCGCGTTGATTCGGGACCGGTCGACCGTTCTTTCCACGGTCGGGACGTCATTTGCCGTGTTCGGAATGTGGGCCGTCCAAGGGATCCTGCTGGCGAGGATTTTGGGGCCCGAGGGCCGCGGCGGATACGCGACCGCCATTTACTTCACCCAGACGCTCCTCTACATCGGGACGCTCGGCACGCTGCACTCGATCGCTCGTCGGGCCGGAACCACTTCCTCCAAGCTCCCCGAGTTGGTCCGTGCGGCCCTGGGGCTCGGATTTCGCACCGGTTGCCTGACGATCGGAATCGTCGCCTTGCTGACGTGGGTAGCGCTGCCTGCGGACCGGCACCACCTCATTCCACTCTGCCTGGCCGCATCGCTTCTTCTACCCGTCGAACACATGCGTTTGATGGTGCTGGCGGTAGACCACGGCAGCGCGAACTTCTTCCGATACAATCTCGGACAGCTTGTCGCTGCCGCTGCCTTTCCGGCCCTGCTGGCCTTTGTGTGGATGACAGGAACCGCATCCACGACGGTGGTCGTATTGCTGACACTGGCCTCGTCTGCATTCGGTCTCGTGTTTCTTCTTCGCCTCCGATCCGGATCGGTGATCTTCGGCGCCGCAGAGCCCGACCGTCGCACTTTGATTCGAGAGGGGGCGCCATTTGCGGTGTCGGTGGTTGCCTCGAATCTGTTCAATCGCCTTGACACGCTGCTCGTCATCTGGTTTGCGAGTCTGACTACCCAGGGATACTATGCGGCGGCCCTGGCCGCCGTGAACCTGCTGCTGGTTGCACCGAACGCGCTGGCCCTGTTCAGCTTCAACTGGGGTGTCAAGCAGCGGGACATGCCGCACCTGGCGATGCTCGTATCGCGAGGTGCGGCCGTGGTGCTGCTGCAGACGATCACAGCACTGGCGTTCGCTGCGGCCTTGCCGACCCTGATGATTCTCGTCTTTGGAAAAGATTTCCGCGGAGCGATCGCCCTGGGGATGGCTCTACTGCCGGCGATGGCCATTGCGGGTCTCTCTCAGGTTGCGGAGGGATACCTACGCGGGCGAAACAGGGCCATCGTCGGCGTGTGGGCCCGCGTGTTCGGAGCCGTCGTTCTTGTGAGCAGCGCGTTGTTGCTCAAGGCCGGTTGGGGCACGTTCGCGATCCCGATCGCCGCCACTGCCGGCAATGCAGCGTGTGCGATTTTCCTCGGTCTCTCGATTGTCGGAGACGCGTGGCGGCGAAACCCCTTGGAGATGTCCGAGAAGGCAAGAGCGGAGAGCCCAGAATGACCGTCGCCGCACTAGCTTCGGACGCAACGCCCAGCACATGCGAGGACATGGGCTCAAGCGTTCACGTGGTCCTGGGAAGCATGCTGCTTGCTGCTGTTGTCTTCTTCAACGAGTCGAATTTCCGTGAAGTCGACGTGGAGAACCCTGCGTTTGACTGGCAGATCGGCGTACGGCTCATTGTCTGTGCCGGGTGTGGATTGTACGGATGCATGCACATTGCCCGCACGCTACCCTATCTGACCAAGATGCCCGGTCTCCTCTCCGTGTTGCTCGGCGGTTGGGTTTTGGTGACGGTTCCCTTCGGAGTGAATCCCGTCTACTCTGCCGGAGCCGCTACCGCCTTGTGGTGTTTCATCCTGGCGGCACCTGCGATACTCCTCTCGCTGGGACGCGAGCGCTTCATCCAGGTTACTCTTCTGGCATTGACGTTCTATCTGATCGGGTCGTGGATCGCGTATTATGCCGCCCCTGAACTGTCGCGAATGCATGAAGTGGACGGTAGTATACGATTTGGCGGTCTTAATCACCCCAACGCAACCGGTCGTCAAGCGGCCCTTACCGTCGCGATGGCCTTGGTAGCCGGCTTCTCCCGGGCAGTCCGCTGGAAGTGTCTCATCCCGGTCATGGCATTCGCGTTATTCACACTGGTGCTAACTGACAGTCGAACGGCAATCTGCGCCGCACTCGCCGTCCTGTCGCTGGTCCTCTATCGGAAAACGGACTTCACGACTAAGTACATCGCCGTCTATTCTATGATTGTGATTGGCGCAATCTGGCTGGCATACCAGCAACCTGAACTCGACGCGGTGTTTTCCAGGGTTTCGCGTTCAGGTGAGGCAGAGGAGATCACAACGCTTACTGGACGTACCGACCTGTGGGACTTCGTTCTGCGAAAGGTGTCCGAATCACCGATTCTTGGGTACGGATATGGTTGCTCCAGGTTCGTGATTGTCGCAGAGCACTACTGGCCGACACACCATGCGCACAATGTCATCCTCAACATGCTGCTGGGGACGGGAATCCCGGGAGGACTCCTACTGCTTGCCATGTTCTTGGCGCTCATCCGCAGTGCAATCAGCGACCCGGACGATTTTTCGGATTTCATCCTGCTGCTCGTGTTGGTAGGCGGGATGGCAGATGTTGTCGTCTTCTCCCCGATTCCTGATTCGCACACGCTACTCTTGTTGGCGGCGTTCGCGTGGCGATTCCTGCCTCTAACGTGCTTCCCGCCGCTGATCGACAACTCTGATCGGAACCTGCCCCATGCTGACTCCTGCCCTTGAATCATCTCCGGAAGTAATGACTCAACTCGAAAAGCTGCCGGTCCATGCCGTGATGCTCACGAATTTCGTGGCACCTCACAAGCTTCACATGTACATGGAGTTGGCCAAACGCCTCGACAAGTTCACCATGCTGTTGTCGACACCCATGGAACCCAACCGTCGCTGGGCGACCGACTGGGGCAACCTCGATGTGCGTATGCTGCGGACATCCACGTTTCGCGCCCGTTACCGGCATCCGGTCGGATTTGCAGATCCCTACTACGTGCACATCCCTTGGAACACGATCGGCGTTCTCAAGGAGTTGCGTCCCGACGTCATACTCGCCATCGAACTCGGCGCGCGTTCTGCCCTAAGCGTCCTCTACAAAAAGTTCGTGAAATCCACGCCCTTGGTTCTCTATGGCGGCTTGTCCGAGCACACCGAAAAAGGTCGCGGGTTTGTGCGGCGCGGACTGCGGCGCTGGCTGGTGAAGAACGCCGACAGTTTTGCCGCCAACGGAGAAAGCGGCTGCCGTTACTTGCAGCGGATGGGCGCGTGTCCGGAGAGAACGCAACGCATTCACTATCCGACCTTGCCGGGAGTGTTCGACAAGATTCCCCTCGATCGAAACACCGACCACGTCCGGCGATTGCTGTATGTCGGCCGAATGATTGAGCGAAAGGGGATCCTCCCCTTCACGGAAGCTCTCGTTCGCTGGGCAAGCCGCAACCCGAACCAGGCCGTCGAGTTCACCCTGGCCGGCTACGGCAACCAGCAAGAGATTCTGGAATCGCTCCCGTGCCCCGACAATCTCACCATCAAGGTTCTCGGAGAATGCAAGTACGATCGTATTGCCCAGTGTTACGCCGCGTCGGACGTGTTTGTGTTTCCGACCTTGGGCGATGACTGGGGTATGGTTGTCAACGAGGCGATGCTGGCCGGGCTTCCGGTGCTCGGAAGCACCTACAGCCAGGCCGTGGATGAAATGTGCGTGCACGGCGAAACCGGCTGGCCCTTTCAGACGGACGATACGGCCGGGATGGAGCGGGCAATCGATGAGGCATTGAATACTCCGCCCGAGAAACTGCGCAAGATGCGATTCGCGGCGCGCGCTCGCGTGGAGGGGATGACGCCGCAATTGGCTGCCGAGGAGTGGATGAACGCCATCCGTCTTGCCCTGCAACACGCGGAACGGAAGTCTTGAGTCGCGTACGGGGCCTTCCCGACTTTCAAACCGCTCTCATCCGGCGAGATCGGTTGCCTGCACAAGTCGAGCAAATGGAAATGAACGTTACGGTCGCATCTGCTGGTGAACTTTCGCCGGAGCACGTGGCGGCGTGGTCGCGCATCCAGGAAGCGGAGCCGACGCTGCGCAGCCCTTTCTTCCGGCCTGAGTTTACGCAGATCGTCGCATCCGTCCGTGATGACGTGGAAGTCGCGGTCTTTGAGCAGGCCGGCAACCCGGTCGGGTTCTTCCCGTTTCATCGCGACAAGCGGAACGTGGCGAAGTCGGTCGGCCTGGATCTGTCCGATTACGAGGGAGTCGTCATTCCAGGCGACGCGCCGTGGACAGCCGAGCAGTTGCTCCAGGGGTGCCGCCTCAAAGCGTGGCGTTTTCGCCATCTGGTGGTAACCCAGAAGCCGCTGCTGCCCTACCACTGGATTGTCGGCGAAACATCCTACCTCGATTTGTCTCGAGGTTTTGAGGTGTTTCAGAACGTGAAACAGCGTTTGGGACAGCGGACCATCAGCCGAGTACAGCAGAAGTTGCGCAAGACCGAACGGGAGGTTGGCCCACTGCAACTGGTTGGACAGACACGCGACGAAACCGTCCTTGAGCAGTTGTTCCAGTGGCGGATGGAACAGTATCGGCAGTGCGGTTGCATGAACTATCTTGCCGAAGAATGGACGTGCGAGGTTCTCCGGCGCGTTGTTTCTGCGCAGGAGGGGCCCTTTGCCGGAATGATGTCGGCGCTTTATGCGGGCGACCATCTGCTCGCGGTCCATCTGGGCATGCGCAATGGCGGCCTTTTGCACGGCTGGTTTCCCGCCTTCAACCCCGCTTTCTCCGAGTACTCCCCAGGGCTTCTACTCTGGGTGCGGCTTGCGCAGGCGAGTCGCGAGTTGGGCCTGACGTGCATCGATCTTGGAATGGGTACCGAACGGTACAAGCAGAACCTCCGCTCAGGAACATTACGACTTGCGGAAGGGGCCGTCGATGCACGGCGTGCAAGAGCAGCCTTGTTCCGGGGGTGGCTCGAACTGAGAGAGCGGATCCGGTCAAGCCCGCTTCGCGGTCCCGTTCAAGGAATTGTCCGGAGCATTCGCAGGTGGTACCTGTATCGCCAGCCGCCCTGGGCGTCCGGAACCCGGAGGTACTCCCGGTTCGATTGTTAACACACGCGATCTTGGGATGAGCAATACTTGAATACGTGCAAATCGCCTGTTATGCGCCGAAACCAACTCGGGGAAGGTTGGATGATAAGTCTCCCGAACGAGTCATCGTCTTCGAACCATGCCTTGTCCCATCGGTCATCGATGCTATCGTTCCCTAAGGAACCATCGTGGTGGCGGAAGCTGCCGAAAGACGTCGGTATGCGGACGGCAGGGCGGATCGGTGCCGCATGCAATTCATTGTTGGGCAGCATTGCAGGGAACACCTTGGGAATCCTCACGTACCACCGAGTCACCGATCCCATCTCGAAGGTGCCAGTTCCCTTGCACAACGTAGCGCCGGCCCGTTTTCGCAAACAGATCAGAGGTCTGCTTGACCGCGGATTTCAGTTCTGGACGTTGAGCGACGTCATCCAACACCATCTTGAAGGCCGCGAGGTTCCGGCTCGTACGGTCGTTCTGACCTTTGACGACGGCTTTGCATCGGTCCACACGCAGGCCTATCCGTCGCTCTGCGAACTGAAGGTGCCTGCAACCGTTTTTGTCAACACGGCCTATCTTGACAAAGAGGCCCCGGCGCCGTTTGATGCCTGGGGAGTCGCTCACCATGACCGCGTGCCGGACGAAGCTTGGCGTCTGCTGACGACGGAGGAGTGCCGCTGCATGCAGGCGTCCGGGCTGATCCAAATCGGTGCCCACACGCACACGCACGCAGACCATCGTGGCGATCCCGAAGCATTTCGAGAAGACGTCCAACAATCCGTCGACATCGTGCGATCGAAGTTCTTTACCGATCAGGTGACGTTTGCATTTCCTTTTGGCGGCCGTCACACGGGATTTGCATCCGACGAGCTGATTCAAGCGGTCAAGAGGACGGGGGCCGCTTGCGGCCTTACCACAGAGCCCGTGCTCGTCGATCCCGCCTCCGATCCATTCTGTTGGGGACGCTTCAACGTCTTTCCGTGGGACACGAGCGCCACACTGGCTGCCAAGTTGTCCGGCTGGTATAGCTGGGCGCCGAAACTCAACAAGCGATTGGGGCGTGTTGCGAAGGCTGCCCTGCACCCGCACCGCCGTTTCGGGACCACAAATACAGGCTGGAACGGGCACGGAGGTCCGGTGTGAAAATCATCCTCTGTCATAATTTCTACCGAGAGCCGGGCGGCGAGGACCGTGTCCTCGCCGACGAGGAGCGACTGCTGCTGGAAAACGGACACCGAGTCGTCCGCTTCACCCGCCACAGCAACGACATTCGCGGCGAGGGCGGCCTGCGACTGGCCTTGGGAGCCGTCTGGAATCGCAAGGCTGCCGCACAACTGCGAGCAATCGTCTCGTCGGAGCGGGCGGATATCGTGCACTTCCACAATACGGTCCCCCTCATCTCCCCGGCTGCCTATTATGCGGCACGTCGAGGCGGCGCTGCAGTCGTCCAGTCGCTCCACAACTACCGGATGATCTGCCCGAACGGCACGTTCTTTCGAGACGGCCGCGTTTGCGAGGAGTGCTCCGGTAAGCTGTTTCCGTGGCCGTCCATCCGGCACGCCTGCTATCGGGGCAGTCGTGCCGGGAGCACGGCACTGTCGACGATGCTCGCTACCCATCGCGTCCTCAAGACCTACGCCAACGCGGTTGACGTCTATATTGCCTTGTCACGATTCTCGCGGCAGAAACTCGTTTCTGCGGGCCTACCCGCCGAGAAGATCGAACTGAAGCCGAACTTCGTCTCGCCGGATCCCGGTCCCGGCCCGGGACAAGGCGGATACGCCGCTTGCCTGGGGCGACTGTCGCCGGAAAAAGGCATCGATGTTCTGTTGGACGCCTGGAGCCGAATCGATCGTTCCCTACCCTTGAAGGTGATCGGCAACGGCCCCTTGGCTGAACGTGTCCGCGCCGCGGCAGATGCAAATCCCAGTGTTGAATGGCTTCCCGGAAGAAGCGATGAACAGATACGCGAGATCCTGGGAGATGCCATGTTCCTGATCGTGCCCTCCGTCAACTACGAGGGTTTTCCCAAAACCATCGTGGAAGCCTTTTCGCGTGGCACTCCGGTAGTCGCCTCGCGACTGGGGGCCATGGGCGAACTGATCGACGACGGCCGCACGGGAATGCACTTTGGGGCGGGAGACATGGAGGATCTCGCAAGGACCGTGAATACGCTCGCCGGGGACTGCAACGCTCTTGCTGCCATGCGAGTTGCCGCCCGGGCCGAGTACGAAAACAAGTACACGGCTGAGCGGAACTACGCCACCCTTGCCGAAATCTACAGGATCGCGATCGAGCGTTGTTGCCGTTCTCACCCAATTCCGACCGGAACCCAACCATGACTTCGCATGATGAGAATCATCCCGCCGCCGTTCCGGTCCAGGATCCGCCGGTTGATTGGCCGCCGAAGTTGGATCTGTTTGGCGTGCAGGTGAGCGCCACCGACTATCGGCAAGCTGTCGAGGCCATCCTCGGAGCGGCCGAAGGGCGTGTTCCATCGCAAGTTTCACTCCATGCCGTACACGCCCTGATCACGGCCAGCACCGACCCGGAGTTGCGAAGAAAAGTCAATTTTTTTCAGATGATCGCCCCTGACGGACAACCGGTAAGATGGGCCTTGAACCTTCTGTATGGGACAGGTCTGCGGGAACGTGTCTACGGGCCGGAGTTGATGCTGCGTCTGTGCCAACAGGCTGCCATCCGCGGCGTTCCCGTGTACCTGTACGGCAGTTCGCCCGAGGTGCTCGAACGTCTCCAGGCCAATCTGCTGGCCAAGTATCCGGGCCTGGCAATCGCGGGAGCTGAATCCCCTCCATTCAGGCCGTTGTCCGCCGGAGAATCTGAGGATACGATTAGACGCATCAATGACAGCGGAGCCGGAATCGTCTTTGTGGGCTTGGGGGCACCCAAGCAGGATCACTTTGCCTACGATCATGGCAGTCGGATTCGGGCTGTGCAAGTTTGCGTGGGGGCAGCTTTCGATTTCCATGCCGGGGCCAAACCCATGGCGCCCCGATGGATGCAGCGTTGGGGATTAGAATGGCTGTATCGATTGATTCACGAACCCGGCCGTCTCTGGCATCGATACCTTGTGACAAATACGGTCTTTCTCGCGAAACTGGCGAGAGAAGTGCTGCGCAGGAAGTTTGTCAGGTATCCTTGAAAAAACACCAGGCACGACCCAAGGAGGCAACCGAGGTACATCGAAATGAGAGCTGTCATCCTGGCTGGTGGCAAGGGACGCCGACTGGAGCCTTACACCATCACGTTTCCCAAACCGCTTGTGCCCGTCGGCGATATGCCGATTCTCGAGATCGTCGTCCGGCAACTGAAGTGGGCCGGTTTCGATCACGTCACCATGGCCGTCGGCCATCTCGCCGAGCTTCTCATGGCCTACTTCGGCGACGGACGCCGCTGGGGAATCCGCATCGACTATTCCCGCGAGGAACAGCCCCTCGGAACGGTCGGCCCCCTGGCCCTCATGGAGGATCTCCCCGAGACCTTCCTGGTCATGAACGGCGACGTGTTGACCACGCTGCGCTACGATTGGCTCTACAGCTATCATTTGAACACGAACGCCGAGTTGACAATCGCCACGCACCGCTGCAACACCACCATTGACCTGGGGATCATTGAGTTCGACGGACGCATGCGGGTTACCGGCTATCGCGAGAAACCCACCTTGCCCTACGATGCCTCGATGGGAGTGTATGTATTCAACCGAAGCATCGTCGATACCGTAAAACCCGGCACGTATATGGACTTGCCGACCCTCGTTGTCCAGAGCATCAACCAACAACGCCTGGTCAAGGTCTTCGTCTCGGAAAGCGAATGGCTGGATATCGGCCGCCCCTCCGAGTACGCTCGCGCTTCGGAACGCTTCGCAGCCTTGCGCGACGAGTTCCTGCCCAGCGACGACCGCGAGCGGGCCCTCCCACCGCAATACTCCTCGCCGGAAAACGAGTCATCCGCGTCTTTCGTGGAGAACCCTTCATGAGAACGCTCGTCATTGGCGGGGCCGGCTATATCGGCTCGGCGCTTTGCCGCCACCTCCTTGAACGCGGACACGACGTCACCGTTCTCGACCTTCTCCTGTTTGGACGCGAGCCGTTGGCCGCGTTGGGGGGGAGCGAGCAGTTCCGGCTCGTCCAGGGAGACTTGCGCGACGAAAGCCTGCTGATGCGGATCGTGCCTGGACACGATGCCCTCGTCCTGCTCGCCGCCATTGTCGGCGAACCCGCCTGTAACCGTAACCCCGACTTGGCGGTCGATACCAACTTGCATGGAGCGATCAAGGTTCTCAATGCCGCTCGCTCGAGCGGTGTTTCGCGGTTTGTCTTCTCGAGTACTTGCAGCAACTACGGCGCCGCCGATCCGGGCCAATTGGTCACGGAAGAAGCCCCCCTGCAGCCGATCTCAACCTACTCGGAAACGAAGGTGGCGGCGGAACGTGCCGTTCTGAAATCGGTAGCCGAGGGATTCGTCCCGACCGTCCTCCGATTCAGCACCGCCTTTGGAATTGCCCCGCGAATGCGGTTTGATCTGATGGTGAGTGATTTCACCCTGGCGGCCGTGCGCGACAGGAAGATCGTGGTGTTCGGAGAGCAATTCTGGCGTCCCTTCGTTCACGTGGAAGATATCAGCCGCGCCGTCTGCGGGGTTCTCGACGCTGACCCGGCCATGGTAAGCGGCAACGTGTTCAACGTCGGCGGCAACGAAGCCAATGTGCGCAAGATCGATCTGGCGGAGTGCGTCCAGCGGCTCGTCCCGGGCACTCAACTCGAGTATGTGAAACGAGACACGGATCCGCGCAGCTACCGCGTCGATTTCTCCAAGATCCGCCGGCAATTGGGCTTTCAGCCGGAATGGACTATCGACGACGGCATTCGCGAATTGCATCAAGCGCTGATTGCCGGCGTATGGCCCGACCCCTCAGCCCGCCAATACTGCAATTGAGCGCCAACCTGCAAAGGAAACGCCACGTGAACGATCGCAAGTACCTCTTGTCCGACGTGGATATGGGCGAAGAAGAGGCGCAGGCGGTGGCCGACGTGGTCCGCAGCAAGTGGCTGTCGCTGGGGCCTCGGACCGCGGAGTTCGAGGCGGAATTCGCCCGTCAATTCGGCTCGAAGCACGCGCTAGCCCTGTCGAGTTGCACGGCGGGACTTCACCTGGCGCTGCTTGCCCTGGATATCGGTCCCGGCGACGAGGTCATTGTTCCCAGCTATACCTTCGTCGCCAGCGCCAACTGCATTCTGTACCAAGCCGCAACGCCCGTGTTCGTCGACATTGAGGGCGACCACGACCTGAACCTCTGCTGCGACGACCTTGAGGCCAAGATCACTCCGCGAACCAAGGCGGTGATCGTCGTGCATCTGGCCGGTTTTGCTGCCAACATGAGCCGCATCATGGAGATCGCCGCACGGCACAACCTCGCCGTCGTCGAGGATGCATGTCATGCAGTCGGTGCCGCCTATCACGCCCCCGGAAGCCCCCTGCACGGGCGGATGCTGGGGACGATCGGCGACGTCGGTTGCTTCAGCTTCTTCGCCAACAAGAACCTCGTCACCGGCGAAGGTGGGATGATCGTCACCGACGACTCGCGCATTGCCGAACGGATTCGGCTCGGGCGTTCCCACGGAATGACCAAGTCCAGTTGGGACAAAGCCGAAGGAAGAGCTTACGATTACGATGTGGTCCAACTGGGCTACAACTACCGCTGCACCGAGTTGACCGCTGCGCTCGGGATGATACAACTCGGAAAGCTGCCCTCTGCCAACAATCGCCGCCGCCAACTCGTCAACCGTTATCGAGAGCGATTGGCCGAAGCAAGCCGACTCTCCGTGCCCTTCAGCGACCGGCTCGACGACAGCGCCCACCACATCTTCCCTGTTCTCGTGGAGCATGCCGAAGCACGAGACCCTTTTCGTGAAGCCTTGAATCGTCGAGGTGTCCAAACGAGCGTCCATTACCCGCCCGTCCATCTCTTCAGCCAGTATCGACACCGGCATCCCGGCACTCCGAGCCTCTCACGCACCGTCGCGGCCGCCGCTCGCGAGGTCACGCTCCCGCTCCACTCCCTTCTTGATGATCGCGATATCGATTGCATTTGCGACGGCGTATTCGAGAGCATTCCCTGCTCCGTGTAACGCCTTCGCAACCGATCTCCTCGGGAACCATCTGCAACCTCAACTCCCCGGCGGCTTATTTCACAGCAGCAGGCATCCCACCAAAGCCACCACTACTCCCCAGATCCACACCGGGATCGCCCGGTGACACATGGCATTTTCCAAGCTCACCATGCGAAAACAACGCGGGCAGGGACTGGGCCCCATGCCGGATACATGGACGATCGGTTCAGAACAGAACGGACACCGATAACGCAGCAAGGAGGCGATCATGGTCGTGCTCTCTTGACCCTGAGACCCAGAACAAGAAGACAACTCTCCATTGAAATATACCTTGCAGAATATAACTCCATCGAGGGGGCGGATCGGCGCCTGCCGTGTGTCACCCGGCAAATCCGAGCCACATCGCGGCCCCTTGTTCCCAGACGCTTGCAGCCAGGCCGCCTGGGCGCTATCCTTCAGCAAACGAGCTTCATCCATCTCGCACTCCACTCCGAAGGAAACGGGAACATGGGGACAGAATCCGGCCCGCACGCAGCAACGAACCAGGTCATGAAACGTCGCCAATTCGTGGCAGGTGGCGCCGCGCTGCTGGCGGCCGGCTCGGCTCTGCGTGGGAGTGAGCGGTCAACCGCCAAGTACCGCGTCGCGGTGATCGGACACACCGGCCGCGGCAACTACGGGCATGGGCTTGACCGCGTCTGTCAGGAACTGCCTGAAACGCAGGTTGTTGCCGTTGCCGACGCGGAACCGAGTGGATTGGCCAGTGCGGTCAGCCGAATGGGCGATGTGAAGGGCTTTGCCGACTACCGTGACATGCTCGCCGAAATCAAACCCGACTTGGTCATGGTTGCTCCCCGGTGGCTCGATCAGCATCACGACATGGTCGTCGCAGCCGCCGAGGCGGGCGCGAAGGGCATCTATCTGGAGAAACCCATGTGCCGCAATCTCACGGAGGCGGACGAAATGGTCGCTGCCTGCGAAAAGAGCGGTACAAAACTGGCCATCGCATTCCAAACGCGTTACAGCCAGAAACTGCCGGTGGTCGAAAAACTGATCGCCGATGGTGCCCTCGGCGATCTGCTCGAAATTCGGGCACGGGGCAAGGAAGACAGCCGCGGAGGTGGGGAAGACCTTTGGGTTCTCGGAACGCACATGTTCAACCTCATTCACCACTTCGCCGGGCCGCCCCAGTGGTGCTCTGCTTCGGTATACCAGGACGGTCACCCGGTGACGGCCGCCGACGTTCGCGAAGGCCCCGAGGGCATCGGCCCCCTTGCGGGCGACGCCGTCCACGCCATGTTCAGGCTCGAAAGCGGTTTGACGGCCTGCTTCGACTCGACCCGCGACGCCGGGGGGAGCCCTACTCGGTTCGGGCTGCAGATTTTCGGCACCAAAGGCATTGTCCAGATGTTCAACACGGGCCACATCCCCGACACCTACTTCCTCCCCGACTCGTCCTGGTCGCCGGGCCGCTCGGGCGTCGCTTGGCTTCCTGTCACCAGCGCCGGGGTGGGCGAGCCGGAGCCGCTGCCCAATACGGGCCTCCACGGCGGCAACATCCTTGCCGTGCGCGATCTGATCGCCTCCATCGAGGCCGATCGGCAGCCCCTCACCAGTATCTACGCCGCCCGGACTGCCACCGAGATGATCGCTGCCGTGTTTGAGTCGCACCGGTTGGCAAGACGTGTCGAATTGCCTTTGACAAACCGAGAGAATCCATTGACGATGCTGGGATAGAATGACTAGACTGTTTCTTTCCACCACTGTCGATTGGCTCGGCGAGGATCTCGTTGGTATATCGACGACTTGGATAGCCGGAACGGGACTTCCGTCAACGGCAGGCGGGTCCGCAGGAGATGGCTGCACGTTGGTGACCGGCTTACGGTCGGTGAGTTCTCGTTCCGTGTCGGCTGGTTCCGTCAGGGACAGTGTACTCCAGAAGAACGAGACACTGGAGTGACCGAGGCCAGATCGAATCGCGACGTCGAGGGTTGACTTTCCGTCGCCGCAGTTGACGCAAGTAGTCGCATCCCTTACCATTTACAGCACGGGGCTGCCAACAAATCCCACGTGACCTCGTTCTGTGTTTGGTGCGTGAAAGACTCGATACCTTCTGGAGAGACTGCTGTGACGAAGCTTCCTCAGATGCCCGTTGTTTCCCGCCGAGGATTTGTTCGCGGCGCTGCTGCAGCCTGTGCCGGCGGCTTCTTGGCGACACGTCCCAGTGACTCTCACGCAGCGGAAGGCGAATCGATCATTCCGCCCGAGGATTATCGAATTCAGCATGGACGCGTGAAACAGTCGGTCATGTCGTGGTGCTTTCAACCGGCCGTTTCCCCCGAGGAGCTGATCGACGCCTGCCATCGGCTCGGCATGCATGCCATGGAAGGAATCGATTCGAAGTACTATCCCCTGATCCGCCAAAAGGGCATGGCGATCGCGTTGGTCAGCGGCGCGCACGGCTTCAAGACTGGGCCCCTCGATCCCGAGAATCGCGATTTCTGTATCAACGGTCTTCGCAAAGCAATCGACCTGGCGGCCGAGGTCGGCTCACCCAACGTAATCACCTTCACAGGCATGCGCAAGTCCGGCGTCTCCGATGAACAGGCCGACAAGAACTGCATCGAGGTCTGGAAGGAAGTCATGCCGCAGGCAGAACAGAAGGGCGTGACTCTCTGTCTGGAACACCTCAACACCCGCGACGATTCCCATCCGATGAAAGGTCATCCGGGTTATTACGGCGACGACGTCGATCATTGCATCGACCTGATCAAAAGGGTGGACTCACCGCGCATGAAGCTCTTGTTCGATATCTATCACGTTCAGATCATGAACGGCGACGTCATCCGGCGCATCCGCCAGTACGTCGACTACATCGGCCACGTCCACACGGCGGGGATCCCCGGCCGTTGCGAGATGGACGATACCCAGGAACTCAACTACCCGGCCATTCTTCGCGCCTTATTGGAGGCCGGCTACAAGGGTTACGTTGCCCAGGAGTTTATCCCCACTTGGGAAGACAAGCTCGGCGCCCTCCGCCACGGCGTGCGGGTCATGGATGTGTAAGGCAGGCGGACGAAAAAAATCTACCAGTTAGACGCACAAATGGGGCTGGACGGTCGATGAGAGTGCGAAACCTCACGCAGCACCAAGCATCACCGGTGTACCTCATTGTTTCGCACTCTCATCGACCGTTCAGCTCCATTTTGCCGTGCCTGTAGGCAAACAATATGCACAAACGTAGGATAGGAAAAAGGCGTAGACATGTGGAGCGGCAAGTCCGTTGTCCATGCCAAGTGCGATTCTGCTCCACATGTCTACGCCTTTTTCCTATCCTAGAGCGTCTAACTGGTAGATTTTTTTCGTCCGCCTGCCTAAAACAATCGCGTCACGCTGCCCCACAACGGCTTACGCACCAAGATCCTCGCGCAAGCGCCGCAGGGCGTCTTTCGTCTCCTCGTGAGCAGCCGTAAGATCGTCCAGATCGGCCCGTAGTTGTGCCAGCGTCGACCGGAGTTCCGCCAATTCGTCCGCCCCACGACTCGGCAGCGGACTCGAAGAGGCCGGCATGGCAACCGCCGGCTTGGGCGGGGTTTCGACGCCGTGATTCGTCTCGTGCACGGCCGCGCTGCCTGTGCCGGCGCCATATTCGGCCTTGATCCGCTCCATTTCAGAGGGCATGAAGAGCGCGTGGGTCACCACGTGGCCGCGTCCCTCGGGCGTGAGCGACAGCACAAGCCCTTTGGCCTTCAGGCTCTGCAGAATCGGCTGCAACGCGTTCAGATCGGCGATCGGGTCCATTCGGGCAGCCCTGGCCCGCAACTCACCGACGGTCTGCGGTCCTCGCAGCAGCAACTCGGTCATCACCGATAATTCCACCTTGTCGACGCCCAGCCAGGCGTACAGATAGTGCCGATACTTGTCCACCCGCCCGTGCCCTTCGATCTGACCGACCGCCCCCAGATGGCGCAGCCGCTGAAGCGACTCCTCCACGTCTTCCGGAGCCAATTGAATCGTCGGGAATCGGTTGCTCTTCTGGTTGCAGCCGCTGGTAATCGCGTTGACGGTCATCGGATACGCAGAGGGGGTCGTCTTTGCCTTCTCAACCAGCACGCCGGCGACACGGCGGTCTGTTTGATTAAGAGGCTGCCATCGCGGCGGCGCTTGCTCCCGACCCTCAACGACGTCTTCTTCCGACATGAGTCCATTCCTTTCAACAACATGCCTGGTTCAACGGGCGAATGACCCATTCTATACCGTATCGATGCGTTTCTGCAAATCACTCCCAGCCACCGCGCCGTTGACGAAACGGGATCGCGCCGATAGAAAGAAGGGTTTGCCGCTCAACCGAGGATGGGAAACAGGAAACTCTTGCATGAATATGGATACCGCGGTTGAAGGCATTCGTGTCGGGGCAGCAAAATACGGCAAGGGAGTCTATGCAACGAAACCGTTTGCCGAGGAGGAACTCGTCGGTCAGGTCATGGGGCAAGTCGTGCACGACCCCGACCATGGTTCGGAATACTGCATCGATCTCTTCCCGGACTGTTCCCTGGAACCGGCGGCCCCTTTTCGCTACGTGAACCACAGTTGCTCGCCCAATTGCCAACTCGTCCACTACGATATCGAAGACGAGGGCCGAATTGTGGGCGCCGAGATCTGGCTCGAGACTACCCGACCGATCGCCGTCGATGAGCAGTTGACCATCGACTACGCCTGGCCCGCCAACGCGGCGATTCCGTGTGGATGCGGCAGTAAGGCCTGCCGAGGTTGGATCGTCTGTAAGGAAGAACTCAACAGACTGCCTGGTGTTCTGACCATGGAGACGGCTACGGCGGAAGATCGGGAACTCAACGCTGTTTGATCGGACGAAGTTCACCGTCAGCCAGGTTGAACTTGCGGCGCGCCGGCGGCGCAATGAAGTCGACCGTCGCCGTCCGCTCCGCTCCGCTTCCGCTCAAGGCGGTTACCCGCCCGAGACCAAGTTGGGCGTGCCGAATCACCATTCCCTGCGTGAATTCGTCGGGATCGACAGGTGGCAGACACGTTTCGCCTGCGAGTTCCGCGGCCGTGGTGAGGCGAATTCCTGCCGTTCCGGCTTCCTTGGCTCGCGGCCTGACTTGAGCCCGGACCGGTTCGGACGGCGGCAAGCTGTAGCCGCCGCTGGAGCCGAATCCGCTGCGGTCCTCGATCTCCATTTCACCGCGAGGAAGCTCCATGAGGAACTGGCTCGGAATCGTCATCTTTCGCTGCCCGCGAAAATCGCGCTTGTCCGCACGGCTGATCTGGAGTTCCTCCTCGGCACGCGTGATTCCCACGAACAGCAAACGCCGCTCTTCCTCGAGTTGATCGAGCTTGTCGCGACTCCGTTCGTGCGGCAGCAGGCCCTCCTCCGCGGCAATCAGAAAGACGACCGGAAACTCCAACCCTTTGGAGGCATGAAGCGTCATCAGCGTCACCCGGTCGCTCTCGGCCTCCCAATCGTCGGTATCTCCCACCAGGCTCGTTTCTTCCAGGAACTCGTCAAGCCGTGACGGGCCGGGATACCGTTCGTCGAACTCCCGGGCTGCCGTCAGAAGCTCTTCGATGTTGGCAAGCCGTTGCTGGTCTTCCTCATCGTCCGACGCCTCAAATTGCCGCTTGTACCCAGTCTCGGCAAGAACGTGCCCGAGCATCTCCTCAATCGATCCATGGGCGACCGACACCAACCCGTCGATCAGTTTCACGAATTTCGCGACCTGCGCAGTCGCCCGTTTGGTCAGCTCAGGAACTTGCCGGCAGTCGCGGGCAGCGTCCACGAGGCTCATCGAATTGGCGATGGCGAAGTCGTTGAGGCGTTCGATCGTCGTTCGGCCGATCCCGCGAGCCGGCGTGTTGATCACTCGCAACAGCGTCTCGTCGTCGCGCGGATTGTAGATGATTTGCAGGTATGCCAGAACGTCGCGAATCTCCTTGCGTTGGAAAAACTCGACGCCTTGGATCAACTGATAGACGATTCCGGCCTCTCGAAACGCCCGCTCCAGCGGCAGGGAGAGAGCGTTGACCCGATAGAATACGGCAAAATCGCGTGCCCGGCGCCGGCCGGATTGCAGGGCGTCCAGAATCTGAGCCGCAATGTCGCGAGCCTCTTCATAGTGATCGGCGTAAGTGACCAACCGGACCGGCTTGCCCTGTCCGTTGTCGGTGAACAGGCGTTTCTGCTTCCGTTTCACGTTGTGGGCAATGAGTGCGTCGGCTACGGCAAGAATCGATTTCGTGCTCCGGTAATTCTGTTCGAGGCGAACGACTCGCACCTGGGGGTAGTCCTTCTCAAACTCCAGGATGTTCTTGAGATTTGCCCCGCGCCAGCCGTAGATCGACTGGTCCGGATCGCCTGTAACGGCCAGATTGGGATAGTCGACCGACAGTGCTCGAGCAATGGCATACTGCGCCAGGTTCGTATCCTGATACTCGTCGACGAGCACATACCGGTAGCGCTGGTCGAGGCTCGCCCGCAATTCCGGAGCGTCACGGAGAATGATCGCCACATGGAGCAACAGGTCGTCGAAATCCGTGGCGTTGGAGTCGAGGAGCAACTTCTGATAGATCGGATAGATCCGCTTCACCAACGTTCCCAAGGGATGGCCCGGACGGGGCTCGTAGTCCTCCGGCAGGATCAGTTGGTTCTTGGCCCAACTGATGGCAGACCGTAACTGGTCGGGGCTGAAGGGGGTGAGATCGACCTTGGCTCGCTGGATGGCCCGTCGCAGGACTCGTCCTGCGGCGTCCGTGTCGTAGATTGTGTAGTTTTCTGCCAGGCCGACAAGATTGGCGTGCTGCCGCAGAAGCCGGGCCGCGAACCGATGGTAGGTGCTGACCCACACGCTCTCTCCCGGTACAAGGCGTTCGACCCGGCCGCGCATCTCCTCGGCCGCTTTGTTGGTGAAGGTGAGCGCAAGGATTTGCTGTGCGCAGGCGCCCTGCGCAAGGAGCCAGGCGATCCGGTGCGTGACCACTCGCGTCTTGCCGCTGCCCGGGCCGGCAAGAATGAGCAGCGGACCGTCGATATGGCAGACGGCCTCACGCTGCGCCGCATTCAGTCCTTCGAGGAGGTGTTCAGCCAAGATCGCAGTCCCTTGCACCAACCCGCTGAAAAAAAGACGCCCAACGTTCACGTTTGAGGAGGGTTTGACACAGCAAGCCCCTCAGGCGCAGTCGAGCCGTCCAATATAGCCGATTCTAAAGGGCCTTGCGTTTCCCCAACAGAGGGGTCAGCCCTGTGGCAGTGTGATTACTACCCAAGGCCAGGCAGTTTGCTATACTACTGGTTCCACTCTGGGAGTTGTCGAGTTGGCTCGGACATTTCGGTACTTTGAGAAGAAACGAAGACACCGGCGTACGATCTCGCGGCCGCTGGCCATCGTGGGAGAAGCTCTGTTTTTCACAGTCTTTCTCCTGGGCGGCGTCGTCGGCCTGATCGTGCTCTACTTGACCCTCGTCGTGCCCCAGTGGGAATCAAACAGAGAATTCGTCCCCCACTCCTGCACGGTCCTCGACAAGCGGATCGGCGAGAAGGAAAGCGACGACGGCCCCCTCTACCGCCCGGAGATTCAGGTCGAATACTCGATCGACGACGAGAAGTTCGTCGTCTGGGCCTACGACATCTGGGCCTTCGACACAACGGGGGGATACTCGGCCGGGAAGGAAGAGAAGCAGCGTATCCTCGATCGCTTTCAGAAGAGCGCTCGGTACCCTTGCTGGTATGATCCGGACGATCGAAGTCGCGTGATACTCCAGCGGGGTTATCGCTGGCCCCTTGGCCTGCTGTTCATTCTCCCCGTCGCTTTCGTCCTGATCGGATCGGCGAGACTCATCTATCTCGTGTTTCTCGTGGGAAGGTCGGCCGAACGCCGCTCCGCCCTGGTCCAGAAAGCCGTTCAATTGGCGCCGTTTGAGCCCCCGAACAAGGCCTTGGCGGATTATCCGGCGATCCCCGGTGGCCTGAACCTCACCGACAGCCCCGGAACAACGCTTGCTTTTCGCCTGCCGATCTCCTCGACCCCCAGTTGGATCATGGCGGTCACGTGGACCGTGAGCCTGATTTGGAACGGCATCGTCGCCTGGCTGTCGGTCGTCGCGATCCGCGGACACCTGCAAGGCCAACACGATTGGCCTTTGACAGTTTTTGCGTCCGTATTCGCAGTCGCGGGCGTCGTCCTGATCGTCTATGCCGTCCGCCAGTCCATGGTCACAACGGGAATAGGCCCGACTCTGGTGGAGATTTCCGAGCAGCCCCTGAGACCGGGGGCGGAATACAAGCTGTTTGTGTCCCAGACCGGACGACTGCGGCTTCGCCGATTCGAGGTTTCCCTTGTCTGCGAAGAGGAGGCAACCTATCGGCACGGGACCGATACGCGAAAAGAGTCCTGCCGCGTATCCGATCAGACGGTCTTTGAACAGGAGGACTTCGAGGTTGTTCGCGGCCTTCCCTTTGAGGTCAACTGCAGTGTACTCCTCCCGGAACACGTGATGCATTCCTTCAAATCGGCCCACAACGAGGTCAACTGGCGATTCATCGTCCGCGGCCAGGTCTCCGGTTGGCCTGACTTCGAGCGTTCCTTTCCCGTCCTGGTCTATCCCGGCACGAACGGCAACGGTGCGGCATGAGCGGTCCGCGAATTATCCTGCGACTCGATGAGAACGGGCGCGTCTATCAGCCCGGCGATACCTTGGCCGGGCAATACCGAATGACGTCGATCGAGCGCGACGACGTCAAAGCGTTGGAAGTGTCGGTGCTCTGGTTCACGGAGGGCAAGGGCGACGAGGACATGGGAGTCCATTACTTCAAGCGATTGTCCACGGAAGAAGGCGATTGGATTGATCCCAGGCGTCCCGGCACCTTCGCCGCCACGTTGCCCAACAGCCCGCTAAGTTACGACGGAAGAATCGTCAAGGTACGCTGGTGTGTCCGTGTGCGGGTGTTTCTCGCAGGAGGGAGGGAGGTCGTGGGCCAACGCCTGTTCCGTCTGGGAAACGTGCCGAAACCCAAACTAACGGCTGCGACCGCGTGAAGCGATGCCCGGTGAGAATCCCTTCTCTACTCGTTTCGTTCGGCCGGGAGCCATACCGTACCGCTTCTCGCCGGAACGCGATTTGACCCGCCTGCTGGACCGGTTCCAACAGATCGGTCGCACGGGACAGATCGTGGGTCCCCATGGCGGCGGCAAGTCGACCTTGCTGGCGGATCTCGTTCGTCTCTGGGAGCAGAACGGTGAGCGAGTCACAGTGTTTGAGCTTCACGACGGCCAGCGGCGTCTTCCAGTTCACCTCGTTGGATTGCTTCGCGATACGCCAACCACTCTGATTGCGGTCGATGGTTACGAACAACTGAACTGGTGTGCCCGGAGAGCCTTGCGCCGATTCTGCCGCCGGCGCCAAATCGGTCTTATTGTGACCTCGCACCGTTCCATGGGCATCCCCGATCTGGCACGCTGCGCACCCAGCCTGGCACTCTTAGAGCAACTCGTTCGCGGTCTTCTCCCGGACGGGAGTCCGCAGATCGACTGCGAGTCCGTGCGTCGCGCATTTCACCGCCACGCCGGTAATGTCCGCGAAGTCCTGTTCGAACTGTACGACCTCTACGAGGCCGGGGCGACAGACAGGGCCACGACTGCAGAAGAGAACATTACTGACTCCTCGTTGGAAAAATCGCCGGGTCCCACAAGGCCTACTCCTTGACCTCCACAAACTGGCGGTCGCCGGTGTCGTAGGTGATGATCGCCTTGCACGCCTGCTTGCCCGTGCGGGCCTTGTGAGGCACGTCCTTGGGAATTCGCAGCGTGTCGCCCTTCTTGAGCGTCACCCATTTCTTGCCGACCATGTGCTCGCACGAGCCCTCCAACACGTGCAGATATTCGGCCGAGTTGGGGTGGATGTGGGCGGGATTGGTCTGATTCGGCTTGATGTAGACCATGCCGAGGGTCATTTCGGCGTTGGGATCCAGTTTGCCGCTCATCAGCCAGCGGATCCAGCCCCAGTCATAATCGAGAACTTCGACCTCTCCGAAGACCGTCAGGGCGCCGGGGAGGCCGGTTTCCCCTTCCCCCGAATCCTTTGCATCAGATTCCGCTCCGTATACCAAACCGGCAAGGAATATGAACATCACAAGAAAGGTGAAGAGAGAGCTGTGTACCGTCATGAGCGGAGCCTCCAAAGGGAAGGTATCTGGACGCGGAGATAGTCCTACGCCCACTCTATTCGGCCCCGTTATGCCGTGCAATCCCTCTTGTCTCTGCCCCGTGCAGACCCTTGCCTGCTCGCAACCGATGGCTTAGACTCCCTCGCTGAAGTCGATCAATGGCAACCGGGCACCTTCCGACGCAAGGCAATGACGCAGTACCAAGGCATCCTCCTCTTGGGGCCAACCGGCTCCGGCAAGTCTCCGCTGGGCGACCGGATCGAGGCCGCCGGGCTGGGCAGACGCCGATTCTGCCATTTCGACTTCGGCGCCAATCTCCGCCGGATCGCGGGGAATGAGCCGGCAAGTGCCGCCTTTTCGCCGGAGGAGCGCGAGTTCCTCAGGAAAGTCCTGCAATCGGGCGCACTGTTGGAAGAGAGTCACTTCTCGCTGGCTGAACGTATCCTGACGCAGTTTCTCGAAACGCACTGCCGTGACGAGCAGCGCGAGGTCGTGCTGAACGGCCTGCCTCGTCATGCAGGGCAGGCCGAGATGGTGGGCAGAATCGTCCATGTTCACTCGGTCGTCTCCCTCCAATGCAGCGAACAAGTCGTCCTGGCGAGGATTGGGATGAACGTCGGTGGAGATCGGACCGATCGCAGCGACGACAACCACTCCGACATCCGGCGGAAACTCGCCATTTTCGCCGAACGGACCGGCCCGCTCGTCGACTATTACCGCCGAGCGGGATGCGCGGTTGTCGCGCTGCCGGTGACTGCCGAGATGACGCCCGAGGCGGCCTGGGCCGAACTACAATCGCGGGTGATGGCATCCCATGGCTGGTGAGGCACCTGTTCAGCGGCATCAGTCGCCGTCAAGATTATTTGCAGTTTGCGGCTAGAATTGCTAAACTCAAGGTAGATCTGGAGTTGGGTTCCCCTGCCCGAAGCCTGGATTTCCGGGCATAAGTCGCGTATGTTTGGGGCCGGGACCGGTCGCCTCCTGTTCCTATTCAGGATCGCGACCGGGTATTGCACAAGACGGGCCACTTGACTTCGACGGTTCTCTTCTCATGGCCATCACATCCACCGAATCCTATCTCGCGCTGCTCGAAAAGAGCCAGTTGCTTAGCGCGAAGGACCTCCAAAAGGTCCAGGCGGCCGCGGCGAAGTATCCGGATGCCAAAGCCCTTGCCAAGGCGCTGGTGACGGCCAAGGGGCTGACTCGCTGGCAGGCGGCCCAACTCCTCGCCGGTCGCAGTTCGTTCATGCTGGGAAAGTACCGGCTTCTCGACCTGCTAGGACGCGGCGGGATGGGAAGCGTGTTTGCGGCCGAGCACAAGACGTTCGGACGCCGTGTCGCCCTGAAGATCATCTCGAAACAGACGGGCCGCGACCCCGAACAGTTGGAGCGCTTTCTCGCGGAAGCCCGGCGGATCGCCGCTCTCGATCATCCCAACATCGTCCGCGCGTTCGATGTGGATCATGAAGGTGAACGCTACTTCCTGGTGATGGAGTACGTTGAAGGTCGCGACCTGCAGCAGATCGTCGAGAGCGACGGCCCTCTGGACGTGGGGCGAGCTGCCAGATTCATTCGCCAGGCCGCCTTGGGCCTGGCCCACGCTCACCAGCGCAAGATGATCCATTGCGACATCAAGCCCTCCAATCTGATCGTCGGCAACGACGAGGTCGTCAAGATCCTCGACATGGGCATGGCGCGACTCCTGGAGAGCGACGGCAGCACCAGCGATTCGAACGAGAACATCGTTGGGACCATCGACTATATTGCACCGGAACAGGCTCTGGAGGCCGAGGATCTCGATCATCGCGCCGACATCTACTCGCTCGGATGCACGCTCTATTTCCTGCTGACAAGCCGCCCGCCTTTCGGAGAAGGCACCCTGGCTCAGCGGATCATGAAACACCAGACGCAGGCTCCGCGGCCGATATCCGAAACGCGATCGGGAGTGCCGGACTCGCTGGCCGGGATCTGCCTCAAGATGATGGCCAAGAAGCCGGAAGACCGGTTCCAGACGGCGGAGGAGGTCGCTCGGGGCTTGGAGCGCTGGGCGACTGGGGGGGCGGGACCGGCGACGGCGGCAGCAGTCGTCAATACCCCGAAGGAAGACAACGAACCGGCTGTGGTTGAGTTGATCGGTGACGAGGATGCTCCCGGCAAGCAGGACGTCGGGGAAGTGTCGATCTCGGTGGTCAGTTCCGGGTCGTTTAGCACGCGAACCGGGAGTTCACGCGGACGCCGCCCCTCCGCGGCGAAGAAGCCGGTGCAGGAACCGGCGGAAGTCGTGTTGTCAGACGGCTTCTTCTCCGATCCTCGCAAGAAATGGGCCGCGATCGTATTGGCGGGTGTCTTGCTGCTTGGCGGCGTGGGAGGCGGGCTCGCCTGGATGATGGGCGGCGACACCTCGCAGCCGGGTGCGGCCGAGGATGCGTTGGCAAGTGCCCAGCCTGTTGCGGACGCAGCACCGGCGGCTCGTTTGCCTCAGAGCGAGCCGCAGTTGGATAACGATTTTGCAGATCTCGATGCAATGTTCGGCAAGACGGAGGGTCGGGCCAAAGAACTGCCGGCAGAAGACGCCGAAAAGTCGCCGCCCGCTCCTGGTGCTGCGGCCGAGAAGCCCGCCCAACCAGAACAGACGGAGTCGACCCTCGCAGCAGAGAGCGCGAAAACGCCCGAGGAGCCGAAGAAAAAACCGGCCAAGACGGAGGGCGACAAGGAGTCCAAACCGGCAGAAAAGAAGGAAAAGGAAGCCCCGGAGGAGAAGGACAAGGAAGCAGAGAAGAAGCCGGCGGCCGAGGAGAAGAAGCCGCCCGAAAAGAAGGCTGCTCCGGTCGAACCGTTCAAAGACTTCCCTACGGCGTTCAATATTCCAATCCTCAATGACAACGACGCCCCTGGCGAAGCATCCAAGGCGCCGGTGACTCTGGGCGCGATTCACGGACCGGCCGACCTCAATTGGCAAATGCTGCTTCTGGGCGGCGACAAGTTCCTCAAGGGCGGCCGGAGTTTCACGCTCGCCCGAACCGATCCCGATGCGGCAAAGGCCGCCTGGTCCGTTCAAATCGCAGGCGCCGATTCCGCCGAAAAGCCGGAAGACGCCGCTCGTTTGTGGCGGGAAGGCGAGTCGTTGAAGTTCCAGTGGGCCGAGAAGGCCCCCGGCGCGGCCGTGAACTACTTTCGCAACTGCATCCTCCAGCTCCGCGTCTCCGGCGAGAGTCGCTACGCGGCACTGACCGAACCGATTCAGGCGGAGCCGATCGTTCTCGACCTGATTCGCGGACAGAACAACGGGAGCGTCGGTATCAAATGGGCTCCCGACGAAGAATTGCTCCGCTTCAAATTCGGCGAGATCGACGGCGTTGAGAAAGCGGTGTTTGAACCTGCCGAACCGGTGGCCCCCAGGACCCAGGTGGCGTTGAACTTTACGTACACCGACCGGTACAAGAACGATTCGAAGGGCGTCGTCTACCGTGTCCTTCCGACGTCGCGAAAGGGTTCGTTGCACCTCGATGTGCGACTCATGCAGCCGACTTCTCGTGACTTCCAGTTGCTTGCCGGTAACAACACCGAACAGCAACTCGGTGTCATGATTGACCGGTTGGGCAACCAGCGTACCGAACTGGAGCGGAAAATGAAGAATCTCAAGGGTGGCGAGGCGGAGAAGACGACCCGAGAAATTGACGCCATCAGCAGCCGGATCTGGTACTACGAGTTCTTCCGCAGTGCACACAAGAAAGCGACGCTCCATTACCAGGTGACGGTCGACGTCGGCGGCCAGGAACTTCTGTTGGTGACCACGAAGTGAGAGTACGCGGACGGCTCCGGAACCTCATGCTGCGATTTCCCTGCTGCCGGAAACAGAATTCGTTGGCCCTCCTTGTCGCCATAGCTTTGCTTTGCACGGTGCCCGTCGTCCCGGCCGTGGCGCAAGCCTATCGTGACCGCGATGTCGCCCAATGGACGGCATCGTTGCGAAGCGACGACGTTCGCGAGCGTTGGTACGCCACTCTGGCCCTGGCTCGCATCGGGCCCGAGGCCGGCGAGGCGATTCCGCCGCTGCTGGAACTGTTGGCAGATCGTTCACAGTACGAATACGTTCGGGCCGGTGCGGCCTTTGCGTTGGGGAAGATCGGCGGCGATGCCGAGCGCGTCGTGCCGGTTCTAACGGAAACCCTTGGCTCCGATTTGGCGTCCGTCCGCCGTCATTCCGCCCAGGCATTGGGCCGGTTCGGCCGGCAGGCCACATCCGCCGTGCCGACGATGCTCGCCCAGCTTCGGCAGAACGACGCCGTCTTCCGCATCGACCTGGCAGAAGCCCTGTGGCATGTGGCGAAGCACGAGCGGGCAATCCCCTTCCTGGCTGAGCAAGTTCGCAAAGCAGAGGCCCCCGAAAGCTTTGAAGCGGCCGAAGCGTTGGGACGGCTTGCGTCCGAGAACTCCGGCCAGGTGATCCCCGTGCTGATCGAGGCTCTCGGTTCGGCCAATGCCGACGTTGCCCGCTCCGCCGCTCGATCTCTCGGACGGCTGGGGCCTCCAGCCGCTGGTCCCCTGGCCGAAGCGGCCGCCGGCAACCAATCTGCGGTCCGACTCGGCGCCGTCGAAGCCTTCGGCTGGATGGGGCCTGCCGGGGCGTCCGGGCTGATCGCTGCGCTGAGCGACTCTTCCCCCGAGGTCCGCCGTGCTGCGGCACGCGGGCTGGGCCGGCTCGGTCCGGAAGTCGCTGCCGTCGAGCCGGCGCTGCTGGGAGCGGTGAACGACCCCGATTCACAGGTGCGGGCTACAGCCGCTGCCGCCCTGAAACGGCTCGGCAAGAATGGCAAGTAACGGGTATTCGCTCTCAGGTTCCGAACTGAGGCTCGCACCTCTGTTGACCGACGGCGTTTCGCGGTATGATTGCGAGCACCATACCGTTACGTTCCGTTCTCCGGGAGCCCAAGGCGGGGCAAGCCCGCAACCCAACCTTCACAAACATGTGCGCACCATGCGCACAAATCCAGCACAAAGACTCCAAAGCGGGGCAAGCCCGCAACCCAACCTTCACAAACCTGCGCGCACCATGCGCACAAGTCCAGCACAAAGACACTAAACCATGCCCATTCCGTTCACGTGTCCCCATTGCGGAAACTTCACGAACGTCGACGATCAGTTCGCGGGCCGGACCGGGCCCTGCGGACGATGCGGCAACACGATCACGGTGCCGTACCCGCAAACGGGCTACGCCCCCCCGCGCCGATCCAAGAACTCCAACACTATGGTGATCGTGCTGGTTCTGGTTCTCGGCTTCTGCTGCCTGGGCGGCCCGATCCTGATCGCCCTTCTGCTGCCGGCCGTGCAGGCGGCCCGCGAGGCGGCTCGGCGATCGCAATGTACCAACAATCTCAAGCAAATCGGTATTGCCCTGCACAACTACCACGCCACCTACAAGTGCTTCCCGCCCGCCGTCATTACCGACGAAGACGGCAACCCGCGCTACAGTTGGCGCGTGGCGATTCTGCCCTTCATTGAGCAGCAGCCTCTCTATGACAGCTATGACCCGGACGTAGCCTGGGATGACCCGGCAAATGAATACGTGAGAATGGCATCCATCTCGGCCTACCAGTGTCCGAGCGACAGCCCCTCTCTGTCCAACGGAACCAACTACGTGATGATCACGGGCGAGGGAACCATCGGTGGCCTGCCGAACGAGTGCGTCTCGTTCCGCGACATTACCGACGGCACGTCCAACACGATTGCCGTGGTCGAGATCGTCGATTCCGGCATCGAGTGGTCGGAACCGCGGGATCTCACGCTCGAAGAACTCTCCATGCAGCTCAACGACGATACGGGCAGCGGCCCGTCGAGCCGGCATCCGGGAGGCATCAACGTCCTGTTCTGCGACGGATCGACCGTCTTCCTCAGCGAGGGGATCGACCCGCGTACGCTCGAAAACCTCTTCCGATGCAATGATGGGAATCCCGTGGCATTCTGAGCGAGAAGGAAACGCCTCGCGATAGAACCGAAACGCCTGAGCGAAAAGGACCGACTACCATGAAACCGGCCGTTCACCAAGTTGCTGCGAGATTCTTCCAAGCGACTCTCTGCGCCGTCCTGCTTGCATCGACCGCAATCGCCTCCGACTGGCCCACGGCTGGCAGCGATATTCGCCGCAGCAATGTTTCCGACGAGATCCTCGACCTGCCCCTGGCCGAATGCTGGCGTCACCAGCCGGTCCACGCTCCCAAGCCCGCCTGGCCCGAGGCTCCCGCCAAGCAAGACGTTTACCGCAAGGTCTACGGCCTCAGCCCCACGGTCACCTTCGACCGAGCCTTCCAGCCCGTCGTCGCCGGGCGGCGTCTCTATTACGGTTCGTCGGCCGACGACGCCGTTCGCTGTCTCGACGCCGCCACCGGCGAGTTTCTGTGGGGCTACGGCACCGAAGGTCCGATTCGCCTGGCCCCCACGATCCACGAGGGCAAGGTTTACTTCGGCTCCGACGACGGCTGTGTCTACTGCCTCGATGCCGAAGACGGCAAGCTCCTCTGGAAACACCGCCCCGTCGAGCCCGACCGCCGCCTGCCCGGCAACGGCCGGATCATCTCCCTCTGGCCCGTCCGCAGCGGAGTCCTCGTCGACGGCGGCATCGCCTACTTCACTGCCGGCCTGTTCCCCTCCCAAGGTGCCTGGCTCTGTGCCGTCGAGGCCGACTCGGGCAGGCCCGTCTGGAAGCAACAGGTCGACATCTCGCCCCAGGGCTACCTGCTCGCATCCTCCAATCGCCTGTTCGTGCCCACCGGCCGCACCACCCCGCACATCTACCTGCGCGAAGACGGGCAGCAAGTGGCCGCTTTCCCGGGCGGCGGCGAGCAGCGGGCCGGTTTCCCCCAGGGCGGCGGCTCCTACGCCTTGATCGTCGACGACGTCCTCGTCCACGCCGGCGGTGAGAAACGGGGTCTCGAATTCACCGCCACCGAGAACCGCGAGAAGATCATCACCTCCCCCGGCATCCGCCTGGTCGCCCGTGGCGACACCGCCTACATCCTCGACATGGACCGCCTCAAGGCCATCCACCGCGCCCGCTATATCGAGCTGCTTCGCCTGGAGAGCAAGAAGGAGAAGACTCCGGCCGACACCCAGCGTATCGCACACCTCCGTGGCCCCGAAAAACCGGCCGTCCTCTGGGACGTGCCTTGCGCCGCTCCTTATGCAATGGTTCTCACCGGAAATCACGTGGTATGCGGCGGAGACGAGTCCGTCGTGGCCTTCAATGCGGAAACCGGCAAACAGGCCTGGCAGGTTCCTGTCGAAGGTAAAGCCTATTCCCTCGCCACAGCAAGCAAGTGCCTCTATGCAGGCACGGACCGCGGCACAATCTACTGCTTCGGAAACGAAGCCGCAGGCAATCCGCACCCCTACAAGACCCCTTCGACGGAAGGGCCACTCGACAGCAACCTGATCGTCCACATGGCCCTCATGTCATGTGGAACGGATGCGGGTTATTGCCTCGCCTTGGGACGCGAGAGCCTTGGGCTGGCAGAGGAGGCGCTGAAGTCGTCCCGAATGAATGTAATATGCGTACTTTCCGATGAAGAACAAGCCGCCACGTGTCGCCGTTCGAAAACAGAGAACCCCACATCTTCGAGCGATCGCATTACCTATCATGCCGGCTCGCTCCAGAACCTCCCGTTCCAGAGCAACACGTTCAATCTGATCCTCATCGAAACGGGCCCAGGTTCCCAGGAGCCTCCAACGCCTGCCAGTGAGATAATGCGACTCCTGCGCCCGAATGGTGGAACCCTGTGCCTGGGGGCCTCGGAGACTGGCAAAACCCGGGAGACCAGGATCAGGGAAACCGAGACCAGGTTCGAACACTGGGGAAGCGGAATCATTCCCGGCCTGGTGCTCTCGACTCATGAGTTCGCACTCAGAGGCTGGGCCCGCCGCGGCCCCCTCGAAGCCGCCGGCGAGTGGACCCACTTCTACGCCGACCCCGGCAACTCCGCTTGCAGCGGCGACTCGCTCCCCTTCGGCCCGGTCGACATCCAGTGGTTCGGCCGGCCGGGCCCCCGGCGAATGGTCGACCGCCACGAAAAGAACATGGCCCCCCTCTACAAGGACGGCCGCATGTTTGTCACCGGCGATAACTACGTCGTGGCCGTCGACGCCTACAACGGCACCGTCCTCTGGGAACGGGACCTCCCCGAATCCATCCGCCTCGGTGCCTTCAAGAACTGTGGTTCCATGGCCGTCGGGAACGCGTTCCTCTATATCGCCTCGGCCGACACCTGCCTCGCCCTCGACGTCGAAACCGGTGAAACCGCCCAGACCTTCACCGCCTTGACGACCTCAGACAACAAACTGGGCGAGTGGGGCTACGTGGCTACCGTCGATGGTCTGCTCCTCGGCACGACCGCCAAACCGGGCGCCAACTGGCGGATCCAGGACGTCGATACCCAGACCCTCATCTGGCGCGACGAGCAGCCCGTCGTCACCAGCGACGTCCTGTTCGCCGTTGATCCCAGAACCGGCAAGAACGCCTGGACCTATCGGCCCGAGGGGGGCGTGATCGTCAATCCCACTCTCGCCGCGGGCGGCGGTCGAGTGTACTCTGTCGAAAGCGCGAACCCGGAAACCTTCGCCGTTCCCGACGGCCGCATCAAGCTCGACGCCCTCTTCGACCAGGGCGCCCGGCTTGTAGCGCTCAATCTCCAAACAGGCAAACCAGCCTGGCAGACCCCCGTCGATCTCTCCCGGCTCGAGCACGTCGTCTTCATGAGCCATGCCGACGACACACTCGTGATCAGCGGCACCAGAAACGTTCAGGTCGAAGGCAGCGACAAGCCCCGCGTTCGGTACGACCTTTGGGCCTTCGACGCCCTTGGCGGCAACCCGCTCTGGAACTCGACCCAAACGCCCGTCCCCGACCACATCCTCCAAGGTCCCCACGGCGAGCAGGTCCAACACTCGGCCATTGTCAGTGGCGTGATCTACAACACCGGCTTCGCCTTGCACCTCCGCACCGGCGAGCCCTACGAAGGCTGGAAATGGCAAAAGAGCGACAAGTGCGGGACCCTGTCGGCCTCCGCCTCCTGCATCTTCAGCCGCTTTGTCACCCCGCGGATGTTCTCCATCGAATCGGGCGAATACCTGCCGCTCACTTCTGTCACTCGCCCCGGTTGCTGGATCAACATCCTCCCTGCCGGCGGCCTGATCCTCATCCCGGAGGCCAGCGCCGGCTGCACCTGCTATTACCCCATCCAAACCTCCGTCGTCCTCGCTCCGCGTTAGCTGGAGTCCTGGTTTCAGTCTGCCTCCCTTGTTCATAAGGAGAAACAACTGTGAGCAACCAATTCGATCGCAGGACCTTCATGAAAGCGAGCGCAGCTCTTGGCGCAACATGGACCGTGGGAGAACTGGGAGAGCACTGCCTCGCTGCCGACCCCCCCGACGTGAAGGCGCCGCCGATCGATCATGTCCGCATCGGGCTGGTCGGCGTCGGCAGTCGCGGAACCCACCTCCTGAACCTCCTGCTGGACCAGGAAGGGATCGAGGTCAAGGCGGTTTGCGATATCATCCCGGAACGCGTCACCAGGGCCCAGGACCTCGTGACGGCTGCCAACCAGGCGAAACCCACGGGGTACTCTCGCAGCGAGACCGATTTCAAACGCCTTTGCGAAACCGAGGAGCTGGACCTGGTCGTCAACGCAACCCGGCCCTGGAAATGGCACGTGCCCATCTCCGTGGCGGCCATGACCACCGGCAAGCACGCGGCCACCGAGGTCCCGGCGGCCGAAACGATCGAAGATTGCTGGCAACTGGTCGAAACCGCAGAAAAGACGCAGAAGCATTGCGTCATGCTCGAAAACTGCTGCTACTTCCGCGAGGCTATGCTCGTCCACCACATGGTGCAAAAAGGCCTCTTCGGCAAGCTCCGCCACTGCGAGGCCGGCTACCAGCACTACGGCGCCCGGGCGCGCCCGGCTGCGGCGGCACAACGTCCCAAGGAGGGCAAGATCCAGACAGCGAACGCCTATCCGACGCATCCCATCGGCCCGATCGCCCAATGGCTGGACATCAACCGCGGCAACCGTTTCGACTACCTCGTCTCCATGAGCGCCGATGGCTCCGAAGGTAACCGTCACGCCGACATCAATACGAGTCTCATTCGCACCGTCCAAGGTCAGACCGTCACCCTCTACTACGACACCAAGCTGCCCCGGCCCTACGACCTGATCTATCGCGTCCAGGGCACTCGCGGCATCTGCATGGCCACGTCCGACAAGATCTACATCGAAGGACGCAGCCCCAAGCCCGACACCTGGGAGACGATGGAAGCCTACTACAACGAGTTCGAGCATCCGCTCTGGAAGAACCTGGGCGAGAAGGCCCAGAAACGCGGCGGGCACGGCGGCGGCGACTGGATGGTGGTGCATCGCCTCATCCGGGCGCTACAGACCGGCACGCCGCCCGATATGGACGTCTACGACGCGGCCGCCTGGAGCTGCATCACCGAGTTGAGCGAGAAGTCGGTGGCCAACCGCAGTGCCCCCATCGACTTCCCCGATTTCACCCGCGGCCGCTGGGAGTCGGCACCGCCGATCGGCATCCTCGGCCTCTGAGCAATGCCGGTGAACGCAAGTCCCTGCAGAGCGTTTGTTTAACCCGCTGCCGCAGGCGAGGTCGTTCACCGACTTCAGGACGCTTTGGGATGGTTAGCAATCCTCGCCTGCGGCAGCGGGTTAAACTCACATTCCGCTACCTGATGTTTTTCCAAAAGGGGGGTTGCGCCCTTCGTCGAAGTCCGTCATTTTACAGGCATGAATGGAACAACCTGGTATGGAA